>JAANMU010000071.1_pt1 | contig 115031 bp, 94 predicted proteins | sample 7279701 | NCBI WGS metagenome assembly JAANMU01 (sample SAMN14094539, study PRJNA606508) | bioreactor metagenome | isolation source: A lab-scale SPAN reactor treating ammonium-rich wastewater day 57 | place: Ireland: Galway | collected 2017-03-13
TGCAGTAAAGGTCCACGGGGTCTTTCCGTCTTGCTGCGGGTAGGCGGCATCTTCACCGCCACTACTATTTCACCGAGTCGGTCGTGGAGACAGTGCTCCGGTGATTACGCTATTCATGCGCGTCGGAACTTACCCGACAAGGAACTTCGCTACCTTAGGACCGTCATAGTTACGGCCGCCATTGACCGGTGCTTGGGTTCCGAGCTTCGCCGAAGCTGACCCGGTTCCGTGACATTCCGGCATTGGGCAAGCGTCACACTGTATACATCCTCTTCCGAGTTAGCACAGTGCTGTGTTTTTGATAAACAGTTCCCAGAGCCTTTTCTCTGCGCCCCAAAGGGCCCCCTTCTTGCGAACGTACGGGGTGATTTTGCCTAGTTCCTTCACGACCGTTCTCTCGAGCGCCTGAGGCTATTCGCCTCGTCCACCTGTGTCAGTTTTGGTACGGGACCCACTTTGCCCACACGACTTTTCTGGGAACTCCCGCCATCAGCATCGGCCTAGACCTCGCAACTTGTTGCTTTCGCTGACTTAAAGAATCCGCATCGTGTTTTGATCACCATGGGTGTGCAGGAATATTAACCTGCTGGCCATCGACTACGCCTTTCGGCCTCGCCTTAGGACCCGACTAACCCTGGGCGGATTTACCTTCCCCAGGAAACCTTGGACTTACGGCGACAGGGATTCTCACCCTGTTTATCGTTACTCAAGCCCGCATATTCACTTCCACGCGCTCCAACTGCCCTTACGGACAATCTTCACCGCCCGTGGAACGCTCGCCTACCACGCTTTCGCGTCCGCAGCTTCGGTTCTTGGCTTATTCCCGATCATTATCGGCGCCAGACTCCTCGACCAGTGAGCTATTACGCACTCTTTAAATGATGGCTGCTTCTAAGCCAACATCCTGGTTGTCATGGCAATCTGACTTCCTTTCGAACTGAGCCAAGATTGGGGACCTTAGCTGGCGGTCTGGATTATTCTCCTTTTGACTACGGATATTATCACTCGCAGTCTATCTCCCAGGACTCGGCCATCGGTATTCGGAGTTTGGTTGGACGGGGTACCCGGGTAGGGCCCACCATCCATCCAGTCGCTCTACCCCCGACGGTTGCACCCTGAGGCTAACCCTAAAGTTATTTCGGCGAGAACAAGCTATCTCCCAGTTTGATTAGACTTTAACTCCTCCCCACAGCTCATCTCATGTCTTTTCAACGACAACGAGTTCATGCCTCCAGAGGGTTTTACCCCTCCTTCACACTGGCCATGGGTAGATCACATAGGTTTCGTGTCTAGTCCCTGCGACTGAACGCCCTGTTCAGACTCGCTTTCGCTCCGCCTCCGGCCCGGTAGGCCTTAGGCTCGCCACAGAGACTAACTCGCGGGCTCATTATGCAAAAAGCACGCCGTCACCCCGAAGGGCTCCGACCGCTTGTAAGCACACGGTTTCAGGTACTCTTTCACCCCGCTCATGGCGGTGCTTTTCAACTTTCAATCACTTTACTGTTTCGCTATCGGTCGTCAAGTAGTACTTAGCCTTGGAGGGTGGACCCCCCATCTTCAACCCGGGTTCCACGAGCCCGAGCCTACTCTAGGGCTGTGTCGAATCACATGATTACAGGGCTTTCACCTTCTTCGGCCACGCATTCCAACGTGCTCGTCATGCTATCGACTATCCGCTTTCGCTCGCCGCTACTCACGGAGTCGCTGTTGCTTTCCTTTCCTCCGGGTACTGAGATGTTTCAGTTCCCCGGGTTCGCTTCACGCACCTATGCATTCAGTGCGTGATACCTCTTGCGAGGTGGGTTTCCCCATTCGGACATTCCAGGATCACAGTTTGCTTCCAACTCCCCTGGACTTTTCGCAGGTTGCCACGTCCTTCATCGCCTCTTGACGCCAAGTCATCCACCGTGTGCCCTTACTGGCCTGATCACACCTACCGGAAGTCGCAACACGACTGCCGACGATATGTACCAGCCAACTGCGACTTTGCCGTCGCAATCGGGTTCGGAGCAGGCACGCTCCGAACGCTCGCCGCACGCATCTCGAGATACTCAATCAATCGTCCCTTCCAATAGTGAGAGAGGAAGGGACGCCACTCGTTCATATCCAGTTGTCAAAGAGCGTTGGGCGTGTCTCAGGATCACCCTGATTGTGCCCGATTTGCCTTGCGAAGCGGCGTGTTTTCAAGCCGATTCGAGAGGCGGGGGGATACTATCCGCCAACTCGCCCACGTCAAGCCTCAGGCCTCCGAAATCGGGATCTGAGGCTTTCTTTTTGCGATGTGCACGAATCTTTACCGGTTGACCCCAAGTAAGGCGATGGCCGACGGGAGGCTCTTGCGTCCGAAACGATCTCGGGGCGGCGTGGTCGCGCATAGAGCCGCGGTCATGAGAAAGGTGAATGACGGACTCGACTTGTGGGTTATTCGTCAGCGGCGGAGGGGGAGCCGAGGATGTATGAGGCCCGAACCAGACCATAGGAAGGCCCTGAGCGGTCGAGGTCGGGGCGGCGGCGTTCGATCAATCCGCCTTCGCTCTGGAAGTAGGCGTAAAAGATCGGGCGTGCCTGCTCGATGCCACCGGTGCCCGTTCCCTGGAGGGTAACGGGGAGTTTGACCACTTCGAGGAGCATAGAGTCGATGGAGATGGCGATGCGTTGGGGGGCCTCGGTGACGCCATCGGGGAGGGCTTCGGAGATGTCAATTGGGCTTCCGGCAGCGGGGGTTTGAGTTTGAGTCGGCACGCGATCGTCCGGGACGGCTTGTCGTCCCGGAATGCGGTCGCCAGGGATGAAGATGTCTGAGGGCTCCTGCCAGTCGCGGCCCGGGTTGAGTCCTGGGGTACTTGCCTGGCGTGTGCCGGTGTTGGGGTTGAGGCCCAAGAGGGTGTAGGCGTCCTGTCGGGTGACTTTCTGTGTGTCGAAGAGATAGAGGCCTGAGGGGACGCGAACATCGGTCATGACGGCATCGCCTGGCCTGAGAGTCATGGTTCCGCGGCGGTAGTGGCCATAGTACATGTGGTAGACCTCGGCGGAGACGTTTGCATCGCCGCTGCCGATGGCGGCACCGATGCCCTGCTGGCGTGCCATGGCCTCGTCGGCGGCCGCCATGAAGACGTAGGTCTGTTCACCGACAAGGATTGGCTCGGACCAGTTGGACCATGAGCCGAGGGCGTATGGCTGGCGTGCGAGATTCATGTTGTCGCCGGCGGCGGCGTCGAGCGAGGTTTCCTTGCCATAGATTGGGTTGTTGAGTTTGACGCGCAGTCGATAGCGATAGACCCCTCCCGGTTCAACGTTGAGATCATGAATCCAGACTTTGAAGGATTCGGCGTTGAGCAGGTCGAGGCGAGATGAGAAGTCCTGAGTCGGATCGGGTTGTGCTGGTTGATTGTCAGCGGTGGTGGCGGGGAAGCCCATCTTCGCAAGTTCGCTTTCGACATCCTTGAGTTGGCCTTGGGCGTTTTCGATGCGGCGGGTGAGGTTGGCAACGCGGCGCTGTTCGGCCTGCTGATCGCGTTCGGGGTTGGCGCGTTGCGTGGGCTCGCGGCCGGTGGAGGGGCCTCTGCCTCCGGGGGAAACGTATGGCCCGGTGGAGCGATCGGGGGTGGTGGTGCGTGGCTGCTGCTGACGATTGGGGTCGAGTTCGCCTTCGAGGCGGCGAATGTCGGCGAGCAGCTGTCGCCGCTTGAAGCGCAAGCGATCGACGCCTGTCATGTTCATGAGTTGCGAGTCGCGTGGAATGGCGCGGCTGGGCTCAGCCCATTCGGGTCCGGCGATCTGCGGGACAAATAGAGGCTGAGTAATTTCGCGCACGAGCGATGTGGCTTGAGAGACCATTTCGCGCAGTTGTATTGGCGAAGGTTCGGCGGTGATATTCATGCGTTGAAGCAGGTCGATGGAGCCGGGGAAACGATCGACGATCTGGGTGGGGCTCCAGGCCCCGTCGGGGAGTTGTTGCTGTCGTTCGGCGACGATGTCGAGGACAGCTACGCCGCTGCGCCACCATGTTGCGGGAATCGGGCGGTGTGTTCCATCGCCAGTGCGGAGGAGGTCGGCGAGTTTGGAGCCTTCGAGCGAGGCCTCGACGGTGACGCCGACGATATCGTAGGGTTGGAAGGCCGGGAGGTAAGCGGCGTACTCGGGTGCTTCGTCGATAATGTACGGGTCTGCGGTGACCCATGTGCTGTAGCCGAGGAGTTGCTGAGGGACTGGCGCTGGCATGGGCATGATTGGCCCGGTGATGAGTTGTGCGGTCTCGGTTTCGCCACCGATGACCACGCCGACACCGAGTGGGATCGGGAGTGATCTCGGGAGGTTTGAGCCGTTGGCGAGGGCTTGCTGATACTCGCGGACGAGATCGGGGGTTTTGAGGTCAGGGAGTGCCGGGTTTTCATTCCTGACAGCAGCGCGGAGGGTGTTGACTTCGCGATCAAGTTCTGCAAAGACCTTGTCGGGGCTGACTTTTCGTCCGCCACCGATGTCGACGTGATTGGGTTCGAGGACGAACTGTGCGGAGACGACGCCCAAGAGGACGGCGACCATGACGCCGAGGACGATCTTCTCGACATGCTGTTCGATTGTGCTGATTCCCTTGAGTTTCATCGTCGGATCCCTTGGGTCAATGGGCGTTGGTTCGGTGTGATCAGTCAGTGATGCCGAATGCGGTACGGACGGCGTCGGGCATGAAGTTTCGTGTCCAGTCGCGGAGCCAGACGGTTTCGACTTCGATGGTGGCGCGTACGACATGTTCGTCGCCATAGAAGAATCCGTCGCGCAGGTCGTTGTACACGTCGATGCGTTCGATATCCAGATCGGTGACGGTCATGAGATTCGTGGTCTTGATTGCATTGAGGAAAACGGGAAGGCGTTCGCTCGAAGCAATGACGACGATGCGGGCGTGACGGATATCGAAGACGGTGGAACCGGAGCGGCCGGTGAGGGTGATGCGTGGGGCGGTGAGGTCGCCTCCTGCTGCGGCGGGTTGTGAGCCGCGCATGTCGCCGAATCCACCCATCATGTCCATGCCGGCATCGGCACCCATGTCGCCGAGGGATTGAGCCTTAGGCATGTTGAAGGCATCGATGGTGATGGACTCGACGCGTTTGACGACAGAAAGGCGGACTGGGGTTGCGTCGCCGGTTTGGTCGCGGTTGGCGCGAGCGACGGCTCGAAGGAGGTCGGAGACAATCCAGTAATCCCACTGCCAGATGTATGCTTCTTCGACGGTGGGGCGTTCGGGGATTGCGGAAAGAAACGGCGAGGTGGGGCGCGCGTCGGATGATCCGGGGCGCTGGCCGGGGGTTTGACCGAATTGTTGAGGGGCAAAGAGGCTGGCTGACGAGCCGTAGAAGGAGAACTGCTCGGCGTGCCTGCGATACTCGCTGAGGCGGCGATCGACGAGTTGCTTGCTGAGTGTGTCGCGTGCTTCGGGAGTGACTCGTCCGCCGGGGGCGCGGTTTTGAATGGCGTCGAGTTCGCGGGTCTCGAAGTCAGCGACGGCTCGGGCGACAGACTGTCGTGACGGGGGCATGCCGGCGCCGAAGCGTTCGAAGAGTGTGTCGTAGGCCGATCGGCCGCTGGCGCCGCGACCCTGTCCAGTGATGGCTCGTGCGAGGTCGACCGCTGCGCGGCGGCCGACGGTGCGGTCATCGGATCGACGCGGGGGTGGGAAGGTGTCGATGAGAGGACCGTGCTCGGCGCGATTAAGTGTGAGTGTGGCGGCGGCGACGCGCTCGGCCTGAGCAAGGCGTGCCTCGCGCTGTTCGACGTACCAAGTGGTGACGAAGTCATTGGGCGGGCGAGACTCGCTCAAAACGGCATCAGACTCGCTGGCGCTGATGCGAGGGAGTTTGTAGTCGACTTTTGCTGCGCGAGTGATGCGGGTCTTTTCTTCATTGAAGGCCTTGGCCTGGCGTTCGCGAAGATCTTTGTTGAGTTTGGAACTGATGACGAAGGCTGTGGGCAGCATGGCCACCATGAGCAGGCACAGCACAACGATGAGGATGCGTGACTTGATCCATGCGAGAACATTATTCATGACTGACCTCCGCCGGGCATCGGGTCGAGCACTGCGTAGAAGACGAGCGTGAACTGGCTGGTGAACCTAGGAATTTCATTGGGCTGAGGAGCGATGGGGGCGACGCGCTCGAGGTCAATGTCCGTCCTCTGGCCTGGGTCTGGGTTGCCGCGGTCGTCGATCATGAACGGATCGGGCGCATTCACAGGTCTGCGCGCGTCGGGGATCATTTCGGTCGGGATGCCCTGATTGCCGGAGAATGGTGAGCGCGGCCCTGACTGGAAACCGGTCTGAGGGGCGGTCGTGATGCGATCAAACCGTCCTGGCTCTTCGACGGCGACGATGGTGTATGGCACGCCGTCGCGAGATTTATTTGCGGCAAGCCATTGCTCGATGACTTCGATCTCGAAGTCCTGTGGTGCTGGGTGTGTGGTGTTCATGACGACCTGGACCCGGACGCGGCGAAGTGATTTGACTTCTTCGGGTTCGTCGGATTGAGCGGTCTGGCTGGGGCCTGTGGGGCGGCCTGGGATGGCTTGTGGGGGCATGATGCTCCATTCGTCGCCGCCCATGTAGTCCATGCCGGGTTCGCTCCATCCGCCGCCCATGTCGGAAGAGCCGGCTGCGCCTTCGGGGGCGCGGTAATCGGTGGTGATGCGATCGAGGTGGAAGAGAAGTTGCCCTGCGGGGAGTTCGGCGCGGGCGGCTTCGTGTGCGCGGGCGATGATCTGACCGACATCGGAGACGATGTGGCCGTAGACCTCGCTGGCATCGAAGAGCCCAATCATTTGCTCGGCAGCGGCTGCCTCTCCTTCGGAGGTCAGGACTCCGGCGTTCATAGCGCGGCTTTTGGCGCCGTCGGCTTCGCGAATCGCGGCATCGAACTGGGTGGGTGTGCCTGCGGCGGTGATGGCGTTGTTGTCCATGACGGGGCGGATGAACATGGCGGCGCTGGCAGCGGCGGCGACGGCTGCGGCCGCGCCGAACCATGCCACCTTGCGCTTCCACATGGCGTTACGAATCATCTTGACGGGCATGAGGTTGGCTTCAAGGGTGGCGATGCCGAGTCCTTGAAGCGCCAGGCCATAGGCGGTTGCGAGGTTGAGTGAAGCGGTCTGGAACTCGCCGGCGCGTGGGCCATCGACATTGATGCGCTTGAACTGTTCGAGTCGGTAGACGTCGATCTGGAGTTGCTGCTTGAGGAACTTGCGCAGTCCGGGGAGGCGGAAGGTGGCGCCGATGCCGATGAGTCGCTTGAGATCGGCCTGAGGATGAAGGGACTGGTAGTAGCCGATGGATCGCTGGACTTCCTGCACGAGGTCGGTAAAGACGGGGCGCATGGCCTGGAAGACGTGGCGTGCGTGTTTGGTCTGCTCGGCGTCGCGTTTGAGTTTTTCGGCTTTGGAATAGGGGAGCTTGAACTGCTCGACGAGGGCTTCGGTGAACTGATGCCCGCCGATGGGGAAGGTGCGGACCCAGACGCGGCCTGAGTGGGCAATGACGAGATCGGTGGCTTGGGTTCCGATATCGAGGAGGATTGTGCCGACGGTATTCTCGGTGAACTCGAGGTCGTATGCGAAGGAGTTGTACGCGGCGATGGGGCTGAGGGTGGCGACATCGGGGGTGATTCCGACGTCGGCCAGGAGATTGAGGCGCTCCATCATGCGCTGACGTGTGATGGCGAAGATGCCGACTTCGACTTCCGGCGAGTCGGGGCTGACGAATGTCTGGTAGTCCCACTCGACATCGGCGAGGGGGAACGGGATCTGCTGAACGGCTTCGAACTTGACAATGTCAGGAACTTTCTTGGCTTCGACCGGAGGCAGTTTTGCAAAGCGTGCGAAGCTCTGATGCCCGGGGAGCGAGATAGCGATGCGCGAGTTGGAGAGATCGTGGCGACTGACGAGCGTTCCGACGGCGACGCGCAGCGCGTCGTCGAGGTCGAGTTCGGGAGTGGTGAGAACTTTGGCGTGGTCGTATGAAAGGAAGTCGAGAACCTTGATCGAGTCGCCGTCAGCCTGCAACTTGATGGCGCGGATGCCGCCTGATCCGACCTCGATGCCCCAACTGGTGTTTGACGTTGCCATGTGACTCCCCAAATTGCTGTGTGCACCGAATCCCTGACCGTGCGGGTGCAGGGGCGATCGTACCCGGGTTTCGGGCTTTTCGCACGCCTGGACCCTTATGAGGATACGAGAAGGTATCGGGTCAGTTCCGGGGGCGGATACGCCTGTGACAGAGACGTGACAAGCGCGTGATGGCAAAGCATCATGGACGCGCAACGCGATCGGCCAAAAGCGATCCACCGACCAGGACTCCCGAAAACAGAGCCAATATCCAGAGGCGATTGGCGGGCACCTTCAGCGAAATCCAGTGCGGCGGCAGGCTATAGGCGCAGGCGTGATAGCCCAGGAGCAACAGGCAGAAGCCGAGTGCGAGGCGGGTGGGAATGGAGAGGCCCAAGAACGAAGGCGTGGGTGTTTCCGAGGTGTTGTCATCGGAAACCCCGCGAGTTCGACCACAACGCAAGAGGTACATTCCGAGGGCGATGATGGAGATTCCGATCGTCAAACCGGCCATCTGCCAGAGGTCGAGCACGCGACTACTCCATTGTGAGGGCAGCGTGGCTGACCAGACTTGCGCCTTGCTGGTCCATCGCGGCGGCGTAACTGAGAACTTCGATGGTTTGGGGCTCGAGCATCTTCATGGTGGCGACGATGCAGCCTGTGGAGCACCAGCGGGTGGGGTTTTGCTGCCATGCCATTGAGGCGATGAGGTCGTCGGCCTTTCCTTGCTTAATGAGGGCGAGCATTTCCTGATCGTGCTGGGCGACACGGTTGCGAAATTCGACGGGCTCGCCCTCGTCACCGGCGAGCACCTGACGATCTCCGAACGCGGGCCCAACATGGCTGAGATCTGCGGAGGCCACGATGAGGGTTTTTCCTGAAAGTGAGGCGAGTGCGCTCTTCATTGCTGCGATGAAGGGATCGAGGGCCAAGCCTTGGCCGTCGTAGGACTCGCCATTGTTGACCGCTGGGTCGTGAATAAGGGCTCCGAAGACTTTGCAGAAGTTGCCTTGGTCGTCCTTGCCGAGGCAATGCTGGATCCAAGGAATCTGGAGCTCGATGGAGTGCTCGCGTTCGTGGTCGAAGCGGTTTTCAAAGAGTTTTTCGGTGTCGGAAGGCCCGAGGGCTTTGCGGAGTGCGTCGATGAGTTGGCGATCGACCTGACAGATACCGAGCGGACTGGCGAAGCCCTTGTCGCAGCCACAGACTCCGGTGGACTGGCCGAAGTGGTTGGTGCCAAGGATGATGACTCGATCGGGTCGATCGGTGACGCGGAGGCGTCCCCAGACGGAGCCATAGTTGATCCACCCCCTAGGGTAATCGATGTGAGGCGCAACGATGGCGCGGGGGAGGCGGTCGAGGCTGGGGTTTGGAGCCTTGGCGAGGGCCTGATCGATCCATTGGTCCATAGCTTCGCGGAGTTTGTCGGCGGATGCGGCAATGCGGGCCTCTTCGGTGGACTCTTCTCCAAGTTCTTGGGCTGCAAGGGCTTCAGCAAATTGTGCGGATGCGCCTGGGGGGAGGTGGTCGACGCTGTCGAAGTCTTGTTTCATGCGGACGAGGAGAGCGTCGAAGGTTGGGCCGAAGAGGAGGCCTGCTCCGTCGAGTTGTGCGACGAGGTTGTGGAGGAATTCGTCGTTGAGTCCTCGCCCGACCTCAGTAATGATTTGGGCGGTGGTGCGTGAGCCGTCCATGAGAGGGAGGATGAACTGGGCGGCGGGGAGGGTGGCGATCATGCGATCGGAGATTTGTTGTGCGTCGGCGAGGCCCAGGAGGGGCTGGGTTTTGCCGTCGGGAGCCTGAGCCTGGAGGGGAAAGCCACGGACTTTGCGGAGGCGGGGCTTTTGGTGGTGCGGGAGAGTGGGGTCGAAGGCGACTTGGGGCGCCTGGTCGTTCTGGTCGGTCATGTGAGCGTTTCCTGGGATTCGTTGGTTTGGTTGGAGTGTAGCGCGGCGTCTGCGGTTGGATGGTGGCGAGGGGTTGCCTACACTTGTCGGCTGTGCCGGACGCGGGAGGCTTGCGGACGTGCGCATGGAATGGGTGGATTTCATCAATCGCCAGATGGAGCGGGTGCTATGTCTTTCTCAGCAGGTCAGACGATCAAGTGCACAGTCAAGTCCGAGCCGCGTGCCGAGGCACCGCGCAAGACAATCGAAAGATTGATGCGGCGTGACCCGGATGTGGTGCGTGGGCTCAAGCGGGCGCAGGAACTGCGTCGCCGGCGGATGCATGCTTACATTCGTGGCGGGCGCATGTGGTATGACCGCGAGCATCCGGCCAGGATTGTGCGTGTGGAGACGGGGCGGTCGTGGACGATGCCGTACACCCCGGATCTTGGAAAGGATCTGGCGTCGGTGTCGTCGTATCTTGCGATTGAAGCGGCCTGAGTGGTCGGCGCGAGTGGTCGGCATGAGGGAGTCGGGCGTGTGAAAAGCCCGGCGCGTGCGCGATGATTTTTCTCAGACTCCTTTGCATTGTGACGGTGGCGATGTGCGCGATGGGCTGCGATCGCAAGCCCGCGGTGGCTGTCGAACCGGCCGTGCAGGGCCAGACGCATGTGTACACGGCGCGCGGAGTTATCACGGCGATGCCATCGGCCGACGACTTTCGGGCGGAACTCCGGATCTATCACGAGCACATACCAACGTTTCGGGGTAAGGGCGGGCAGGTGCACGTCAACTCGGACGGAGTGCTGGGGATGAAGGCGATGGACATGCCGTTTCCGTCGCTGGGCCCTGGCGTGACGCTTGATGGGTTTGCGGCAGGAGACAAGGTGGAGTTCGAGTTGTCGGTGGCGTATGAGCCGCGGATTGAGTACGCGGTGACGAGGCTGACGAAACTTGCTCCTGAGACGGAGATCTCGTTCGAGAACAAGGCGGCGGAGAACACGATACCGGAAGCCGGGTCGGAGCCGTAGGCGGGGCTTGGCCAATGGGCGGGGTGGCGTTCAGGGATCGCTGCACGCCCGATGTAACATCCTGCCACCCGCAGGGAGCATCCTCCAGAGTACAAGGAGCATCCTGCGGACCTGAAGGAGCATCTTCCAGAGCGGAAGGAGCATCCTCCAAAGCATCGGGACGCCCCGAACAGACGGCAACTCACACGCCAACCCCCGCCCCGCGTGCTCTAGGCCGGTTCTTACAGCGGACCTTGGCCGCGTGAAGCCTTCGCGAACCGTCCTGACTCCGAACACCGTCCTGCCTGTCCCGATCGCGGAACACAGAGCCGCGGTCGGCGGCACGGTGAGGGCATCGTTCAATGGCCGGGGTCGGTGTTGCCCCGCCCGCCTACTCCTGTTTTGCGATCGCATCGATGATGGCGGCTGCGTCGAGGAAGTCGATCACGTCGTCGCCATTGACATCGACCGGATCGAGCAGCCAGAGTTCGAGATCATTGGTGTCGTGCATCAGGTTGAAGTTCAGGTCCATTGCGGTCGGGATGACGAAGCCGTAGCCGCGCGATTCGGGCAGGCCGGAGCACCATTCTTCCTCACCTTCGTCCCACGCGCCTTCCCACGCCCAATCTTCGGTATAGAACGTGCTGGGCGTGCCGGCGGCCAGGCCACAGAGAATTCCCTCGGCGATGAACTGATAGGCGTGGCCCTTCTGAAACGACGTGGAATCGTTTGCAATATGAACTTCGCGGCCGCTGATTGAAATATCAAATCCGGATGTCACTTCCTCCCAGTACAGCCCTTGGCTAGTCTCATAACACAGCGGCACCTCACGATGATGCGTGAACCCTAATGGCAACGCCATGCCTGCGCGGAAGATGCGGACCGGCGTGGTTCCGCCGTCGCCGTCGTCGAGCAGCGGGCCGTAGTGGTGAATCGTCACGCTCGTCGGCACAGACGATGTCACAACCGAGTCGTGCTCGGGGGAACTTTCCTTTTTGTGGAACTGATACGGCACGAGCCCAACCGCCCCGCCGCCGAGTTCGCTGCTCAGAGCGTGGTAGTAGGGAGCGCGATAGGCCGGATCGGTGGCCCCCGGCTTGAGAACAATGACAGGCGTGCTTGGGCCAAACGAAATCTCACCACTCCACAAGTTCGAGGCGGAAGTCGCCATGCCGTTGATGACGACCTGCCCGACCAGACCGCTCTCATCGCGCAGGATAATCTCACCGGAGAACTCCTCACCGACAATGAGCGGGCCGATGAGTTCGTTCTCAACCTCAACAGTCCCCGCGAGATCACGTGTGATTTCAAACGGGCAATCGAGATCTCCTGCGAGCACGCTTCCGCTTGATGTGACGTCTCTTCCAACAACCACAGACGCGTCTTCAATATCACCGGATACCTCTATAAACCCGGCGAGGTCATTCGTAATTTCAAGAATGCCCGCGTGATTCCCTTCAACCCGAATTCCTGCTTCAGCGGGGATTGCTGGCAACAACAGGTCGGAATTCGGCAGGAGTTCCCCGACGATCTCGATCACCGCGTCGAATGAGGTTGTGACAGTGATGTCGGCGCTGAAGTCCCCTGAGTCAATAAAAAGACCCGGATCGCCGACGCCTAGGCCTTCGATTGCCTTGATATGAGTTGCGCGAACGCTCCCGATGAACTCGCCACGGGCATTGACCCGGCGAAGAGTGCCGGAAATCCAGATATCACCGTAAAAGTTCTCGCACTCAATGGAACCGATGTTCGCCACCGCCTGATTGATGTAGCCAATCGCAGTTGGGTTTTGCGGGGTGCCGATGTCTCCTGCGACCAGAATCTCTCCGACTTTTGCAAACCAGATATCTGGCTGGAAGTCACCCAAGAAGTTTCCTCCAACCTCGAGGTGATCCAGCCGCGAACTAAGTTGAAAGGTCTTTCGGCATCGCAGCCAGATTCCGTCAGTAATGTCGCCTCCCACAATTCCTTGTTCAAGAACTTGGCACTCGACAAATCCGATGTCGCCAAAAAACCCGAATCTCCTTGATAACAATCTCTCGATCAATATTCGTAGAGTTGAAATAAGGATCAAAATGAAGAGAGTCGAGTGAAGCAAGGTTGTCGAGTTCTCCGAAAGGCCCATGGACATACAGATTCATTGTCAGCACCGGGTTCTCGGTAGGGTTTGATGGGGAAATGTCGAAGGTCAGATTCCGAATCGCTGGCCGATTGCCGTTGACCTTGTTCACAATGATCCAGACCGTCGCTTCATCATCTGCGTGACTGAGTTCAATGTGCAAGTCCCATGTATCCGTCATGCCGGACACGGCCTCGCAGGTTGGGGTCATGGTGTCGGCGTCGGAGGTCACGTCAAACGGGCACGACTGTGAAAAACAAGACTGGGAAAGCAAGACGATGAGTGCCATGCACATCGCATACGGTCTGGTCATGATCAGGTCTCCTGATGCTGAAAAGTGTGAAGCATCGCCTTTCTTCGCCTTCTGCGAAGCAGAATGACGGTTGAAATCCCGAGCACTGACGCACTGCCCGAAGCCGGAATCACGGTTGCAATGCGTAATCCTGAGCCACCGAGGACTGGCAAATGAGCACCGAGTCCGTCGATCACATCAAGCCCGAATAACCCAGCCCAGTTTGACCCCTTGCCCAGTCGCCAGCCGCTTGATGTCGCGAGAGTTTCCAGATACTCGCCTTGCCCCCCCGACCCATCAAGCAGCCCCCACGGGCTCGTCACGTGCGGGTAGGAACCGACGTCGTAGAACTTCCATGTTCCTGCGTTGGTCTCGCCTGAACCCGGCGGACCAGAAATCGGAACCTCATCGCTCGATGTCGGATAGCGCCAGTATCCACCTTCGCCATCGTTCTTGTTCGGATCCCAGTGCATCGCCTTGATCCACTCGTCCAGATTCGGGATCCAGAACTTCGCGTCGGCATTTCGCACAGGCTGATCGGTGTAGTTCCCATTGGCGTCCTGGCCGAAGGTGCTTGTGTCGTAGGCACCATTCTCGAACGCCCACTGGTCCATTACTTTGCCATTGTGCAGCCAGTTGCAATATCGAGCCGCATAGCGCCAGCCAAGGTTCGTTGCAAAGTTCTCGCTACCCGCGATCGCGCGGTATCGACCGAGGCTGTTGTCATACACAATCCAGTCGCCCGTGAACTGCCCTGCGTGGGTTGAGCCCTCGTAATAAGGACGGTACGCGTTGACAAACTCGAGCCATTGGCCGACGGTGACCTCGGTGCGGGCCATGCGGTACTTGCGATTGACGGTGCCGACTTTAAGCCCCTCAGGCGCGAATGGCGGATAGAACTGTCGGCCTTCGTCCATGTTGACGTGCCGATTGCCCGGGTCGCCGATGATGGCGAAGTCGATCCCGTAATCCGGCGTCGGACCAGCCACTGCCGCCGTGGGTGCCGCGAGATACAGCACCAACCCCGCCAATACGCTGCCCGCCAGAACTCCCCCAGCCAGAACTCGGCTTCCACATCGCATAGCCACCTCCCGAATGCCGAACGAGCCACTCGTCGTGGTGAAGGTACCTCACAATGAGCAACCTGTCCAACGAAATGGCGCAATACCCGACGGAGCCACCGCCAGGCCTGCTGGTTCAAACCAAACCGCTCTCTCGCTCCGCCCCTTTGAACTCCGCCCCGACCTGACCTATCGTTTCCCCCCGAAGAGGTCTCACCGCAGACCCCGGCCGTCCAAGAACCGAAACAAAAGCGCGTGATCCGTCGCCGTGCGTCGGCCGCTGATGTTCACCAGTCTTTTCAAGGGAGATCGACTATGTCCGGGCTGATCGAGCCGCATGGCGGCAAACTCGTCAATCAAGTCGCCAGCGCCGACCGCGCCAAGGCCCTCACCGCCGAAGCCGCCGGCCTCAAGCGCATCAACCTCTCCGCCAAGCAATCATGCGATGTCGAGATGATCGGCATCGGCGCCTTCAGCCCCCTCACCGGGTTCATGGGCAAAAAGGACTTCGACTCCGTCGTCTCCTCCATGAAACTCGCTTCCGGCGACATCTGGCCAATCCCCATCACCCTCTCCGTCAACGCCGCCGACGCCCCCAAGACCGGCGAGCGCGTCGCCCTCTACGCCCCCAATGGCGTTCTTCAGGCCGTCATGACCATCTCCGAGACCTACGCCCACGACCGCACCAAAGAAGCAACCATCTTCTTCAATAAGCCCGGCGACGATGACGGCCAGCACCCCGGTGCCGAAGCCGTCAAAAAAGAAGGCGACACCTGCCTCGCCGGACCGATCGAAGTCATCACCGTCTGCGTTGATCCCGACGGCCCCGAAGCCTTCCTCGACTACCGCCTCACCCCGGCCCAGACCCGCGCCGAGTTCGCTCGCCGTGGTTGGAAAACCGTCGGAGCCTTCCAGACGCGCAACCCCATCCACCGTGCACACGAATACCTCTGCAAGTGCACCCAGGAAATCTGCGACGGCCTCCTCATCCACCCCCTCGTCGGCGAAACCAAGCCCGGCGACATCCCCGCCGACGTTCGCATGGACTGCTACAAAGTCCTCATCGAAAACTACTTCGTCCCCGAGCGCACCTTGCTCACCGTCATGCCCGCCGCCATGCGCTACGCCGGACCGCGTGAAGCAATCCTTCACGCCCTCGTCCGCAAGAACTACGGCTGCACACACTTCATCGTCGGCCGCGACCACGCTGGCGTCGGCAACTACTACGGCACCTACGACGCCCAGACCATCTTCGACAACCTCGACAAGAACAACCTCAAGATCGAGCCGCTCAAGTACGAGCACGCCGCCTACAGCCGCAAGGCTCAGGGCATGGTCTCCGGCAAGACCTTCCCCAAGATCGAAGGCGATCAGGTCTTCCTCTCAGGCACCAAAGTCCGCGACATGCTCGCCGCCGGCGAACGCCCCCCGATGGAGTTCAGCCGACCCGAAGTCGCCGACCGCCTCATCGCCTGGGCGACCAAGAACAAGTAATCGAGCCTGACCACGGCCGCCTCCCGAGGCGTCCGCGCTACAGAGTCCTCGTCAATCGACACGCACCGGGCACCACGCCCGGTGTTGTCGTTTGTCCCCGCTCATTCCCACTCGATCGTCGCCGGTGGCTTCGACGAAATGTCATACACCACTCGGTTCACACCGTGCACTTCGTTGATGATCCGGTTCGAGATCGCTGCCAGCACGTCATACGGTAACCTCGCCCAATCCGCCGTCATGAAGTCCTGCGTCTCCACCGCCCTGATCGCAACCACCTTCTCATACGTCCGCCCGTCGCCCATCACTCCCACGCTCGAAATCGGCAGCAGCACCGCGAACACCTGGCTCGTCCGCCGATACAACTGGTTGGCCACGATCTCTTCGAGCAGAATCTCGTCGCACTCGCGCAGCACATCGAGCTTCTCCCGCGTCACATCGCCCACAATGCGCACCGCAAGCCCAGGCCCCGGGAATGGATGCCGCCAGATGATCTGATCGGGCAGGCCCAGCACCTCGCCCAATTTGCGCACTTCGTCCTTGAACAACTCCCGCAGCGGCTCGATCAACTCAAACCCAAGATCCGCCGGCAGCCCGCCCACATTGTGATGCAACTTGATATTCGCGCTGTGCCCCGCGTGCCCGTGCCCGCTCTCGATCACATCCGGATACAGCGTCCCCTGCGCCAGAAACTTTGCATCGCGAATGTCCGAAGCCGCCGACTTGAACACATCAATGAACCGATGCCCGATCCGCCGCCGCTTCTCCTGCGGGTCGCTCACGCCCGCAAGATCGCTCAGAAACTCCGTCTCCGCATCCACCACACGCAGATCAATCGAAAAGTGATCGCGAAACGTCGTCTCGACCAGGTGCCGCTCGCTCTTGCGCAGCAGCCCATTGTCCACAAACACGCACGTCAACTGATCCCCGATTGCCCGGTGCAGCAGCACCGCCGCCACCGACGAATCGACCCCGCCCGACAGCCCGCAGATCACTCGGCTCTGCCCCACACGCTCGCGCGCCCGCTTGATCGCTGTGTTCGCAAAATCCGCCATGCGCCACGAGCCTTCGCACTTGCAGACTTCATACAGAAAATTCTGCAGGATCTCGATCCCGTGCGGCGTGTGCGTCACTTCCGGGTGAAACTGCACCCCGAAAAACCTCACCCCATCATGCTCATACACCACCGCCGCATGTTGACACGTCGCTGTGCTCGCGATCGTCCTGAATCGCTGCGGATCCAGATTCCGTACCTGATCGCCATGCGACATCCACACCGCCGTCCGCTCCGGAATCGCCGCAAGCAGTCCCGAACGATCCGCAATATTCAGATTTGCACGCCCGAACTCACGCGATCTGGCCTTCTCAATCTCGGAACCCAGCACCCGACACACCAACTGCATGCCGTAGCAAATCCCGAAGATCGGCACCCCCAACTTCAGAATCGCCGGGTCCATCGTCGGCGATCCCGCGTCCAGCACGCTCGCAGGCCCGCCTGACAGAATGATCCCACGCGGCTTCATCGCTGCCAGTTCCGCCGCCGAAATCGAAGGCCGCACCAGCACGCTGAACGCACCCGCCTCGCGCACGCGCCGCGCGATCAGCTGGGCCGTCTGCGATCCAAAATCAAGAATCGGAACAATCTCCCGCGATGGAAACTCATCCATGGGCGTCTCATCTCGAAGCAAGGGGAAACGCCAGTGTAGGCCCAACCCCTTTCCATCGCGACCGAGCCGAGGTTTTGGCCCGCCGCGATCCCACCGAGGCTTTGTCGGGGTGTACCACCGAGCCATTCATATCAACGTGCCAGGCTGGTGGCAGCGATGGCGAGCATGTGTTTCAAGGCGTGTCACCGCTCGCCAGCGGGTATTCCAGGACTCCGCTTGACGGATTGCCATCTTGAGGTACCTTCACCGCAACGAGCGGCTCGTTCGGCATTCGGGAGGTGGATATGCGATTTGGGATAGAGCGAAACAGAGGCTTCTTCGGGCGTGTCGCGGATGCGGTGGCTGGCGCGGTTGCGGCAGCGGTCACGGTTATCGGTGTGCTGGCGATGCTCGCCGCTCCCGCAGCAGCGGGTCCTACGCCGGATTACGGGATCGACTTCGCCGTCATCGGCGACCCTGGCAATCGGCACGTCAACATCGACGAGGGGCGGCGGTTCTATCCGCCGTTTGCGCCGGAAGGCCTCAGAGTCGGCACGGTCAACTACAAGTACCGCATGGCCCGTACCGAGGTGACGGTCGGGCAGTGGCTCGAGTTCGTCAACGCCTATCGGCCGTATTACAACGGCGTGGTTTTTGCCAGCGAGTTCACGAGCGACTGGATCGTCTATGACAACAGCCTCGGTCGCTATCGCGCGATCGCCGGCAGCGAGAACTTCGCTGCCAACATGGGCTGGCGCTATGCGGCCCGCTTCTGCAACTGGCTGCACAACGGCAAGGTGACAGACCAGTGGGCGTTCGAGAGCGGCGTGTATGACGCGAGCACCTTCGGCCAGGATGCCAAGGGCGACTACACCGATGATCGCACGCGCAGCGCCGACGCAAAGTTCTGGATCCCGAATCTCGACGAGTGGACCAAGGCGATGCACTGGGATCCGAACAAGGACGACGGCGAGGGTGGGTACTGGCGCTATCCGACCTCGAGCGATACGCGACCCGTTGCCGGGCCGCCTGGGACGGGTGACACCAATGCAGGCACAGGATTGTCGTACGACGTTGGCGCCTATGGACACACGAGCCCGTGGGGATTGCTCGACGGGTCGGGCGGGGTCAGTGAAATGCTCGAAACGGGCGGACAGAATTATATCTTCAGTCGAGGCTCATCGTGGTCACTTTCCGCATTTGCCGACGCGATGGACTCCTTTGGAACGTACAACCTAAGGAATTCAGGAGCCGGGCTTAGAATTACAGCGTCAATCCCATCGCCAGGCGGAGCCGTTCTGTTTGGGACGTTGATTCTGCTCGTTGTTCGACAAAGACACCGGCAATAGTGCAAACGATGACAAGGCGAATACCGAATGAAATGGACCTTCCTTCTGTCGCTGTTGGTTCTTCCGTTTCAGGTTGTGTCGGTTGCAGCCGCACAGACCTGTCCGTTCACGATCGACAATGTGAATGCCGACTCGGTCACGTCTTCGTGTACGCATGTGTCGGGTGACACATGGGATCTCTATCTGGAGATCGAACACTCTACGGCCATGGCCGGGTGCAGCCGATCGCATCAGATTGACCCGTGCCACTGCTCGCCGGTTCCTCCGGCGAGCGGTGCCGATGAGCCTTTTGTCATCGTGTTCGCCATTCATCTCCATCCTTTCAACCCGGTCCCATACTTCACCCTGTGGCGGGGTCGCACTCGATCAGCGGGTTGGGGCCTCTGTCGCCCGTATGTCGAGCCGACCATTGCGCGAGGGAAGAACTGGCCATTGGCCAGCGATGGACGTGAGCGACGATTGCGGTTCGCGTGAGCATGTCAGGAACATCGTCTGAGATGGCTGGGCAAACCATCCGCTTGCCGATCGCGGTGGTTGATAGGCGAACCTATGCTGGCGGTGTACGACGGTGCGTGAGTCCTTCGCACCGCTCGCCGGAGGAACCGGCGAACGGTGGCACGGGGAGAGACATGCGCGATCGGTGCCACCAGCCGAACCTATGCTGGCGGTGTGCGACGGTGCGTGAGTCCTTCGCACCGCTCGCCGGAGGAACCGGCGAACGGTGGCACGGGCGCGAAACATCGGCGCCACTCCGCCGCGGCGTGAGGTCCGAGAACGGGGCGGACTGGGGCGGTTCTGATGCCGGGCGGGCGGGCAAGTTGTGCGAGAGCGAGGGGTTGAGGCGTGCGGGGGCGCAGCGTGCTTGATCCCCTGCGGGGCGCGACTACAGTGCTCGTTCCACAGGCACGTTGATGAAGGGAAAGGCGAACATGAGTCAAGTCAAGGCGACGAATATTCACTGGCACGACGGCGATATCTCCCGCGAAGAGCGTTGGAAAGCGCTCGGATGCAAGGGCGCGACGATGTGGTTCACGGGGCTCAGCGCGTGCGGCAAGAGCACGATCGCGTGCGCTCTTGAGCAGGCACTGGTCAATGAAAAGGTGTCGTGTTACCGGCTCGATGGCGACAACATTCGCTTCGGGCTCAACAAGAACCTTGGGTTCAGCGCTGCCGATCGCGAGGAGAACATCCGTCGCATCGGCGAGGTGTCCAAGTTGTTTGCGGACGCGGGCATCGTGACGCTGTCGAGTTTCATCAGCCCGTACGTCAAGGACCGCGACGCGGCCCGCAAGGTGCACGAGGACGCGGGGCTGGCGTTTATCGAGGTGTTTGTGGATACCCCGCTCGAGGTGTGCGAGAAGCGCGACCCGAAGGGGCTCTACAAGAAGGCCCGCGCGGGCGAGATCAAGGGCTTCACGGGGATTGATGATCCATATGAGGCTCCGGTGAAGCCCGAGTTGGTGCTCAAGACGGCGGAGCACGATGTCGCGGCGTGCGTGAAGCAGTGCCTTAAGGCGCTGGCGGAGCGCGGGCTGATTTCGATGGCGTGATGGGTTGTTGAATGGCAGAACATGAGCTCGGGCGGCCGGTAGCGGTCGCCCGTTTTTTATTGGTGGGAAAGAGTTTGGGTTCGGGCGGGGCTTGTGGGGGCTATTGTCAGGACGGATGAAGCATGGAGAATGTTGATGCCCGATTATGCGCGCATGATTGAAGCGGGTCGTGAAGCGGTCACCCTTGCCAGTGTGGTCTGCCGTCAGGTGCAGGCGTCGCTTGAGCAGGTGCGTGCGATCACGAAAGACGACAAGAGCCCGGTGACGGTGGCGGATTTTGCGAGCCAGGCGATCGTGGCGTATGTGCTGCGCGAGCGGCTTGGCGAGATTGTGTTGGTGGGCGAAGAGGCGAGCCAGTTTTTGCGTGAGGCGGATCATGCGGCGCATCTGGATGCGACGCTGACGGCGGTGCGAGAGGTGTGGACGGATGCGTCGGTGGATGATGTGCTGGCTGCGATTGATGTCGGGGCGGGGGACACATCGCATCGGTCGTTCTGGACGCTGGACCCGATCGACGGGACCAAGGGTTTCTTGCGCAATCAGCAGTACGCGATTGCGCTTGGGTACATCGAGAGTGGCGTGCCGACGATTGGGGTGATGGGGTGCCCGAACCTGCCGATGGATTTGTCGGATCCGCTGGATGAAGCGGATGCGACGGGGTGTTTGTATTACGGGATTCGTGGGGAAGGGGTGTACGAGGCGCCGTGCGACGATGCGTTGGCCAAGCCGATTCGTATAACGAGGCTCGACCACGCGCTGGGCCAGCCGATCCTGGTGTGCGCGTCGGTGGAGAAGGCACACACGAATGTAGACGACACGGACCGGATTCTGGCGCACATCGGCGAAGAGTCGGACATGGTGAGGCTTGACAGTCAGGCCAAGTATGCGGTGGTCGCGCGTGGGCAGGCGGACGCATATATCCGCATGCCGACGCGCAAGGGGTATGTCGAGCGGATCTGGGACCATGCTGCGGGCGCGATGATCGCGGCTGAGGCGGGTGCGGCGGTGACGGATATTGACGGGCGTGAGCTTGATTTTTCGCACGGGCGGGGGCTGGAGAAAAATCGGGGGATCGTGTGTGCGCCGCCTCGGGTGCATGGGCTGATCATCGGGGCGATTCGTGAACTGGGGCTTGGCAGCGAGGGATGAACGCGAGGCGCGGGCGGTTCAGCGTTCGCGCGGAGCCTGCAAGACCATCGTGGCTTCGCCGGCGGAGATCAGGATCAGCCCGTCGAGGACCGTGACCGACTCGGGCGGGGCGTGGAGCCGGATTGGCTGGCTGCTTTTGAGATGAGCCGAGTCGAGAGTCATGATGTAGAGCGGGAAACTGCCGAAGCCTTGGGGGTCTTCGACCGGCGAGGATTCGAGAAGGACAACGAAATCGGTCGCGGGGTCGGAGACGATGAGCGAGCCGACGGTCTCGAAGACATCGACACCCTGCAGAGTTCCGACGGTGTCATAGACGAGCATGCCTGAGCCCGAGATGAATGCGATGTTGTCGCCGAGGTCGTGGGCATGGATTCCGATGCGATCGACGAGTCGGCCCCGGGTGTCGAGTTCGGGGCGCACGAGTCGGCCCGTGGCGATGCTGACCTGCCAGAGCGAGCGGTTCTGGTCGAGGACGTAGAGGCGATCGTCGAAGATCCATGCGTCAAGAGAAGCGGTGACGGGTTCTTCAGCGAGCATCCATCGGACGTCGGTTTCCTCGAGGTCGACGCAGAGGATGCCACGGTCGAGCCCTGCGACGAGCAGGCGCTGAGGCGTGACGCGCATCCATCGGATGTTGCCGGGCGGATCGTTGAGGCGGTTGACGACGTTTCCGGTTCGGGCATCGACGGAGATGATTGAGAGCGTCCACTGCTCGTTGGGTTGGGGGACGGAGCCTCCGACGACGAGCATTCCGGCATTGATGGCGATGTCGTAGACGCGGCGGACATCGGTGCTGCCGCTCCAGAGTTGCTGGCCGGTGGCGCGATCGAGGGTGACAATGCGGCCGGAACGCTCGGCGATTGCCAGAACGTGGTCGTCGCCGGAGATGAGGATCTGATCGCCAAAGACTCGGCCTTCGAGGGGGGTGATGAAGGCGCTGAACTCCATTGGCCTGCGATCGGCGCGGCGCTCGCTGAGGTCGAAAGGCTTTTGGCGCCACTGGCTTTGGCCGGTGTTGAGGTCGAGAGCTTCGATGATGATGCCTTGCGGATCGAGCCATGCGAGCGTGACGGAAGTCGGAGAGATTTCGAGCAGCAGCGGCTCGAGGGGGGCGGGGATGTTCCAGAGCGTGCGCAGTTCGATACCGGTGGATTGGACAAGGCGGACGGTTTGCGAAGTCTGTGAGACGAGCACCGCCAGATTGGCTGGTGTGGGGCGGGCGGGCAGGAGGGTCGGCTGAAGCACGCGACCTTGTTCGAGCGTGGGCTGAGTTGCGGGTGCGATGTGTGAGCCGATCATCGGGCGGCGTTGTTCGCGCGATTCGCGATGCGTGAGCGACGCGAGACGATCTGGAGAAAGCGGGATGGTGTCAAAGGTCGGTGTTGCACCTGGGAACCAGAGGTCAAGCGAGTTGAGAGCGGTGCGGGCGTCTTCGAATCGGCCTTGTGTGTGAAGCAGGGTCATGCTTCGGCCGACGAGTTCTCGGGCGACAGATTCGTCGAGTGGGGCAGTGAGTTGATGAAGAGCAGCGGCTGCGCGCAGTCCTCGCTGAAGAAGCGAGAGTTGATTGACGCTTTGCGATTTGCGTGCGGCTTCAAGATAGAGAGAGGGGGCGAGAGTGGAGAAGGGGTATTGGCGGGCAAAGCGTTCGAGGAGAGATTGATCGGGGTCGGGGCCTGCGAGTTCGAGTTGGGCGCGAGCTTCTCGTTCGAAGCCGGCGTATGCGGTCCAGCCTCGGCGTGCGAGGAGTTCGCGCAGGCGTCGTGTTGCTTCGAGGTCGGCGCGAATGGTGAGCAGGCCTCCGAGCCAGAAGGAGGATGCGAGAGAAGGTTCGGCGAGAATCATCTGGAGCGATTCGACGGCTTGCGGGGCGCTGCCGCTGGCTTCGGCAATCCATGCGTCAACGAGCCGATGGGCAACCTGTTCGCGTGGGGTGTCGGCGAGGGTTTCGAGGCGGAGCGAGAGCGCTCGCAAGAGTTCAAGGTCATCGAGTCTGGCTTCGGCGGAAGCGTCGGGTGCAGGCTGGCCTGCACGATCGAGCATGCCCAGGACGGCGGCGTAGAGCGCTGAGCGAACCTGTTCGTGTTCGAGGCGATTGCGATCGATCGCGGTGATGGCGCGATCGACAGCGGGAATGATGCGGCTTGAGCGCCCGGCACGAAATGCGAGTTCGGCAAGCGTTGCAGCGGCGGCGGGGCTGGATGGATCTGCGTCGATGCGATCCTGAAGCAGACGCGAAGCGACGTCCCAGACCATGTAACTGTGAACGCTGGAGGCGTCGGTGGCGATGAGTTGGCCATCGAGGGCGAGCAGGTTGCCGGGCGCGTCGATGACTGTATCCTGCTGTTCGCCGGTGCGCAGGTTGATGGTGGTGATGCGATCGGAGCGCGGAATGATGAGGGTCTCGCCTGCGACGACCGATCGCCCGACGATGCTGGGGTTGCCGAGTCCGGCGCTGAGTTGAACGGTGTTGCTCGGGAAGTCGGCAAGGAGTGTCCACGCGACTCGATTGTCGGACAGCGCGACAAGGTGTTCGGGGCTATGAAGGAGGTAGACGGGACTTGAGAAGAAGGCAGCGGATTGCGAACCAAGGATCGCGCCCGAATTCGGGTCGATGGCGAGGATGAACTCGCGGTTTGGCGAGAGTGAAATAATGCGGTCGCGGTCGATGATCGGGCCCGAAGAGGACCACGCGGGGCGCACGTCGCTGTCGTAGAGGCGGAATGATGGTGAGCGGCGAACCCAGATGGTGTTGCCGGTGGCGGCTTCGACAGCTGCGATCAACCCGATTTCATCGGTCCGGTAGATGACACCGCGATGTGAGGCAAGACGCTCGGGAAAACGCGAGCCTTGCTGGAACGGGAGTGCGCCAGCCGAGCCGAGCATTCGGGTCCATTGCAGAGATCCATCGGCCAGATCGAGCCCGACGAGATAGAGGCTGATGATGCGTCGGTCGCGTGCGCTTTTGCGCACTGCCACGACGACGGTTTGTTCGACGATGATGGGTGCTCCGCGCACGCTGCCATCGATGAGTTGCGGATCGAGGGTTGCGGGATCGACAGCCCAGATGGGGCGTCCAGTGTGGCGATCGAGGCAGTGAATACGGCTGTCGCCCTGACGGAAGCCATTGATCGCGATGCCGGTGACTGCGACGAGTCGATTGCCTGCGACGGTGACTTCGGTGGAGTCTTCGATGCGGCGAGATTGTCGGCGTCTGGGGTCGCGTTGCTGGAAGAGGCCATCGCCGGTGGGTTGGGTGCGTTCGACGCGCCAGATCTGGCGGAGGGTGAAGCGGTCCCAAGCGGTGATGAAATCGCCATCGCTTGAATAGATGATGTCGCTGGCCGCGGTGGGGAGTGTCCAGCCAAAGGTGTTTTGGGTGCTGACGAAGCGATCCCGGAATGCTTCTGGCATGTCTTCGTCGATGGCAGCGATGGGAGGAGCGAGGGGGGCGTTCGAGAGCGGGCGCGGGACGACGCCAGTGAGGTCGGACTGTGGTCCGGGTCCGAATGGGCCGACGATCGGGATGCGCAGTGAGGCTGGCGGATTGATCGGATGTTGAGGGAGATCGAGTTCGAGCAGTTCGAGGAGGGCTCGCACTCCGTCGTGCTGAAGGTAGCGAGCAAGGACGGTCAGGACCGCAGCGAGGTCGCGCTTGCGCGAGGTGAAGTCGGGGTGGGTTGTGAGTTGGGCGAGGGTGCGAAGCGAAGATTCGAACTGGGCGCGCTCGAGTTGGAGTTGGGCCAAGCGCAAGCCGGCTTCAAAGCCCGAGGGCGTAAGAAAGCGTGAGTCGAAGGCGGCGGCGAAGCGACCGGCTTCGAGCATGGCGCGGGCTGGGGGTTCTTCGGTCTGGCGGTAGGTATTGAGGAGGGCAGGGTCGGCCATGAGTCGGTCGTGCACGACCTGGCGGACCGAGACAAAGAGATCCGGATCGGTGGTCGAGGCAAGCAGGCGGAAAGGTTGATGGTCGAGCAGGGCCTGGAGGGTTCGGAGAGCCTCGGCGCTGCTTCCTCGGGAGGTGAGCCCGGCAAGCCCGGCGAGGACATCGCTGGCTTCGGCCGAGTCGTCAAGGAAGACGGGGTTCTCGGGCGACGAGACCTGAGCATGAGCGGTCGAAGCCAGCAATAAGAAGATGATGAACAGATGTCGCACAGTGGTCGCCCAGGATCTTCACAATTCGAGTTTTCGTCGAGTTCTCGGTCGAGTCAGGGGTTCGGGTCATACAGCCGGACCCCCTGAACACTGTACGGGACAATACACACGGGTGTTTTCTCAAGTGGATCTTCGGCTATGCCGAACCAAGCAGATCATGATTCACTTGCGTGTTCCTGGGGTGTTTGCGAAGGCGTCTGGGGCGATCCTCGAAAAGAGCCGTTCGCGGCGAGTGCAGTACATGCTCCTGACGGTGGTGCTGCTGAGTCTGGCAGATCTGTATCTGACGGTGATGTTCCTGCGTGAGGGGGGGTTTCCGGAGGCCAATCCGGTGGCGCGGGCGGTCATGTCTGTGAATTCGGTCGGATTGCTGGTGGCATGGAAACTGGCCACCGTGGCGGTGACGGTTTCCATTTTGTATGCGATTCGCAAGACCCGATCGGCCGAACTCGGTGCTCTGGTGTGTTGCGGTGTGCTGGGATGGCTGACGTTTCAGTGGCTTGAATATGTGCAGGAAGAACCGATCGGCAACGGGTTGCTCGCTGAGTATGGGTACCTGGACCCGCATTGGGTCTCGCTGACTTCGGTCGAGTGAGACACCCCGGGGTGGGCAGGGGGGTGCGGATCGGGTACGCTTGGGGGCGTGAGACACTCAGACTTTTTGAAACTGTGGATAGGCGTGGGGTTGGTGCTGGTGCTCTGCGGGTGCCGGGCCGAGCAGTCGCCTCGGTTTGAACTGGTGTCGGCGCGCACGGTCGAGACGACCAATGAAGGCGTGCTGATCGAGCTCTCGGTCCTGGGCGAGAACCCGGCGGACCAAGTGGTGTTGCTGCGTGAGGCGCGGTACACGGTGGAGGTTGAGGGGGCAGGTACGTTTCGCAGTGCGCGATCACCGGAGGTGACGCTTCCGCGGTATGGACGCGTGACGATGACGCTGCCGGTTGCGCTCAAGGGGAGCGGGCTGGACGTGAGCGGGAAGCGGGTTTCGCTGCGGGGGCATGTTTTGTACCTTGAACCGGGGGCACTTGCAGAGGTGCTTTTTGACGCGAGGCTGAGGAGGCCGAGCGTTTCGGTGCAGGGAAGCGCCGTGGTTGATCGCTAAGCATCGATGGGGCGAAGGCGCGTGATGCGGAGTTCGAGAGCCTTTCGCGCGCGCACAGGGCAATGGCCAAGGCGTCGGCGACGTCGGGAGGTTCGGGGAGCTTGGGGAGCGCAAAGACGTTTTGAATGGCACGTTGGACTTGCAGTTTGGTTGCTCGTCCGGTGCCGGTGACGGCTTTTTTGATTTCGGCGGGCTTGAGTTCGAGCAGGGTCATGTTTCGAGCGTGGATGGCGAGGAGCGCGACGCCTCGAGCGTGGGCCATGACGACGGCGGTGGCGGGGTGCTTGTAGTGAGCAAAAAGCCCTTCGACAGCGACGGCGTGGGGCTGGAGGCGGTCGAGGAGGGTGCCGAGGTCGCGGCTGAGTTCTTCGAGTCGGTGGGAGATGCTGGGGAGGGTGGAGCCTGAGACAAGGCGAATGACTCCGGCTTCGACGAGGGTGGGGCGGTGTGATGCGGCGTCAATGCAGGCGTAGCCGGTGATGCGAAGACCTGGATCGATGCCGATGACTCGCATGGAATCGAGTGTATTCGCTCGCCCGGACCGAGGCCCGAGCATACGATAATGTTTGGGCCGATCACTTTGGCGTCCCCCACAAGTTTTGGCGAGACGACGAGGGATTCATGCCCAGGCGCGACGACATCCACACCATTCTGATCATCGGTTCTGGCCCCATTGTGATCGGGCAGGGCTGCGAGTTTGACTATTCGGGCGCGCAGGCGTGCAAGGCACTGCGAGACGAGGGGTATCGGGTTGTGCTGGTCAACTCGAATCCGGCGACGATCATGACGGACCCGGCATTTTCGGATCGGACCTATGTTGAGCCGATCACACCCGAGGCCGTGGCGAAGATCCTGGAGAAAGAGCGCAGTTCGGGCACGCCGGTGGATGCGGTGCTACCGACCCTTGGCGGGCAGACGGCGCTGAACTGCGCGTGCGCTCTGTATGACCAGGGGATTCTCGAACGCTTCGGGGTGCATCTGATCGGCGCGAGCCGGGAGGTGATCCATAGGGCGGAGGATCGCAACGCGTTCAGCGAGGTGTGTCGGGAGATCGGACTGCGCACGCCGCAGTCGCAGACGGTGACGACGCTCGCCGAGGGTGAGGCCTTTCTGGAAGTGATCGGATTGCCTGCGATCATCCGTCCGGCGTTCACGCTTGGCGGGTGGGGCGGTGGTATTGCGTATAACACTGAAGAGTTTCAGGAACTGGTCACGCGAGGCTTACGGGCGAGCATGATCGGGCAGGTGCAGATCGACCGTTCGCTGATCGGGTGGAAGGAGTACGAGCTCGAAGTCGTGCGGGACCGCAACGACAATTGTGTGATCGTGTGCGGGATCGAGAACATTGACGCGATGGGCGTGCATACCGGCGATTCGATTACGGTGGCGCCGATTCTGACACTGACGGACAAGGAATATCAGGCGCTGCGTGATGCGGCGATCAAGATCATGCGGGCTGTGGGTGTGGAGACCGGGGGGTCGAACGTGCAATTCGCGGTGAACCCGAAGCCCGAAAGCGGGCGCTTCGAGTTCGTGGTGGTGGAGATGAATCCGCGGGTGAGTCGATCCAGCGCGCTGGCGAGCAAGGCGACGGGGTTTCCGATTGCGAAGATTGCGGCGAAACTGGCGATCGGGTACACGCTCGATGAGCTGCGCAACGACATTACGGGTTCGACGAGCGCGTGTTTTGAGCCGAGCATTGATTATGTTGTGACGAAGATGCCGCGATGGACGTTCGAGAAGTTCCCGGAGGCTGACGAGACGCTGACGACGCAGATGAAGAGCGTTGGTGAGGGTATGGCCATCGGGCGGACGTTCAAGGAAAGTCTGCAAAAGGTCATTCGTTCGATGGAGGTCAAGCGCTTCGGGCTTGGGCTCGATCGCAATGACAAGTGGCTGGCTGCGGTGCGTGCGGTGGAGCATGAGCAGTTGATGCTGGACTCGGGGTCGTCGCGGGTGCCAAACGTGCAAGAAGGAACGGGGCTTCGGACTGCGGACGGTGCGCCAATCGAGTGGCCGATCGACGTTGATAAGCTGACGCGCAAGTTGTCGGTTCCGAGCCAGGGTCGGTTGTACTACGTGCGCTATGCGCTGAAGATGGGTTGGCCAATCGAGCGGATCTGTGCGATGACGCACATCGATCCGTTCTTTGTCGATCAGATAGCGCAGTTGGTGGCGTTCGAGGATGAGTTGTGCCAGTATCGCAAGCTTGAAGAGGTGCCGACTGAAACGCTGTTTGAGGCCAAGCGGCATGGGTATTCGGATGCGCAACTGGCGAATCTGTACCTTGGTTCGATTTCTAGCCAGTCGATTCTGAAAGTGCGGCGGCACAGACAGTCGCTGGGCATCGAATGCGTGTACAAGCTGGTGGATACGTGCGCTGCGGAGTTTGAAGCGGTCACGCCGTACTACTACTCGACGTATCAGCCGGGGTTTGATCGCATTGCGCCCGATGGAAGCAGGACGCATGTCTCGGCCGAGTGCGAATTGCGAGATCGACTCGGGGTGAAGGACCGCGAGAAGGTCGTCATTCTTGGTGGCGGCCCGAACCGGATCGGGCAGGGGATCGAGTTCGATTACTGCTGCGTTCACGCGGCGTTTGCGGCTCGGGAACTAGGGTTTGAGAGTGTGATGATCAACTCCAACCCGGAGACGGTTTCGACGGACTATGACACGAGCGATCTGCTGTTCTTTGAGCCTCTGACACTTGAGGATGTTCTCAATGTGGTGGAGAGGCTTGGTGGCGATGCGCAGGCCAGCGGATCGGTCAAGGGGTTGATTGTGCAATTTGGCGGGCAGACGCCCTTGAATCTTGCGCATGGGCTTGCGTCGGCGGGGGTGCCGCTGCTTGGTACGCCTCTGGACTCGATTGACCGGGCGGAGGATCGCGATCGGTTTGATGCGATGCTTGATAGTTTGTCATTGCGCAAGCCGGCGAGCGGGATTGCGCGGTCGTTTGAGCAGTCGGTCGAGATAGCGGGGCGGATCGGGTATCCGGTGCTGGTGCGGCCTTCGTATGTGCTCGGTGGGCGCGGGATGGAAATCTGTCCGGACGAGAAGGCGTTGCGTCACTACATGGCCACGGCGGTGGATGTGTCGGGGCTTGATGATGCGCCAATCCTGATCGACAAGTTTCTCGATGGTGCGATCGAGGTTGATGTCGACGTGGTGGCGGACTTCGCGCCATGGAATGAGAACGGACGTGCGCTGGTCTGTGGCGTGATGGAACACATTGAACACGCGGGCGTGCACTCGGGCGATTCGACGTGCACGATTCCGCCCTATTCGCTGAGGCCAGGACTGGTCAAGCAGATTCGGGAGACTGCGCGGCGACTTGCGGCGGAGCTTGGTGTGTGCGGCTTGATGAACGTGCAACTGGCGGTGAAGGACGATGAGATTTATATCATTGAGGTGAACCCGCGTGCCAGCCGGACTGTGCCATTCGTGGGCAAGGCCAAGGGCGTGTCGTGGGTGTCGATTGCTGCCAAGGCAATGCTGGGGCAGTCGCTCGAGGAGCAGCGGGCACGCGAGATCCCCGAGACGGGCGCGTATGCGGTCAAGGGCCCGGTGTTCCCGTTCCAGAAGTTCCCGGGCGTGGATTTCGTGCTGGGGCCCGAGATGCGTTCGACGGGCGAAGTGATGGGGATGGATGTGTCGCTGCCGATCGCGTATCTCAAGGCGTTGCTGGCGTCGGGGGTTTTGCTGCCGCGCGAGGGCGGGGTGTTCATTTCGGTGAGGCGCGAAGACAAGAGTTCGATTGTGGATGTTGCACGGTCGCTGCTGGCGATGGGGTTCACGGTGTTTACGACGCCGGGCACGGGTGATACGCTGGCGCGGCATGGGCTTCGGCCGACGATCTTGCAGAAGATTGGTGCGGGCGCCAGGCCCAATGTGATCGACATGATGCAGGACGGGCAGATCGCGCTGGTGATCAACACGCCGACCCGGACGGGTTGGCAGACCGATGAAGGGCGGATTCGTTCGACTGCGGTGAGGCTTGGAATTCCGATGCTGACCACAGCGACGGCTGCCCGGGCAGCGGTGCGGGCGATCGAGGCGTTGCGTGCTGGGTTCTGGGATGTCGCGGCGCTTCAGGATTACAACCAGATTGCCGAGCACGCGATCGCGCACTGAACGAATGCGTCGGGGATATCCTGTGTGCATTGCACACAAGCCGCGACCGTGAGGAAGCGGCGCACGGAGAAACGCATCATGGGAAGACCCGTCACACTTTTTACTGGTCAGTGGGCCGACTTGCCGTTTGAGAAGATGGCCGAGATGGCTGCGGAGATGGGGTACGACGGGTTGGAACTGGCGTGCTGGGGCGACCACTTTGAGGTTGACAAGGCTCTGTCGAGTGATGGCTACTGCAAGGCTCGGCTCGACATTCTCGCGAGGCACGGCCTGAAATGCTTTGCCGTCTCGAACCACCTTGTCGGGCAGTGTGTGTGCGATCTGATCGACACGCGTCACAAGCAGATCCTCCCTGAGCGATTGTGGAAAGATGGCGACGCTGAAGGAGTGCGACAGCGGTGCTCACAGGAGATGATCGACACCGCGAAGGCTGCGGCGAGGCTGGGAGTGAAGGTCGTCAATGGCTTCACGGGTTCGAGCGTGTGGCACATGCTGTATTTCTTCCCGCCGACGAGCCAGGCCGATGTGGATGCGGGTTTCAAGGACTTTGCGGCTCGGTGGAATCCGATTCTCGATGGGTTTGATGCGGCGGGTGTGCGGTTCGCGCTCGAGGTGCATCCGACTGAGATTGCGTATGACATTCATACAACGCGGAGGGCGCTCGAGGCGATCGGGCGCAGGCCTGCCTTCGGGTTCAACTTCGATCCGAGTCATCTGATCTGGCAGGGCATGGACCCGGCGCGATTCATCGCGGCGTTTCATGACCGGATCTATCACGTGCACGTCAAGGACGCGGCCCGCACGCTCGATGGCGATTCTTCGATTTTGTCGAGCCATGTGTCGTTTGGAGACCATCGCCGCGGGTGGGACTTTCGCAGCCCGGGGCGCGGGGAGATCGATTTCGAGTCGATCATTCGTGCGCTCAATCGCATCGGGTACACAGGCCCGCTGAGTGTGGAATGGGAGGATTCGGGCATGGACCGCGTGCACGGCGGGACCGAGGCGGCTGCGTTTGTGCGCTCGATTGATTTTGCGCCAAGCGAGCGGGCGTTTGATAAGGCGTTTGAGGAGTAGATCATCGTCATGCCGCCGACGAGACCCGAGCGTGAGCGAGGGCTCGCTGTTTGTCCACTTCATTTCAAACTTCTTTGGAGTTGACCATGGTTACCGGCAGCGAACTGAATGTCACCTTGCCACTTCGCTATGGAATGGTCGGCGGTGGGCGCGACGCTTTTATTGGGGCTGTGCATCGCATGGCGGCGGCACTCGATGGGCAGGCGAGGCTCGTCGCGGGGGCGCTGTCTTCGACGCCTGAGAAGTCGATTGCAAGTGGCCGAGACCTTGGGCTGGAGCGCGTGTATCCGACGTGGCAGGCCATGCTCGAAGCCGAACTGGCGTTGCCTCCCGAGCAGCGCATCGACTTTGTCTCGATTGTGACGCCTAATCATGTTCACTTCCCGGTCGCGAAGGCTTTTGCTGAGGCAGGATTTCATGTGGTGCTCGATAAGCCGATGGTGTTGTCGAGCGTTGAAGCACAGGCACTCATTGCAGCAGTCGAGAAGTCGAATGTGGTCTTTGCTGTCACCTATAATTACACTGGCTACCCGATGGTCAAGCAGGCGGCGAGCCTTGTGCGGTCTGGGGCGATCGGCGATGTGCGCAAGGTGTTTGTCGAGTACCACCAGGGGTGGCTTTCGGGCAAACTGGAGGATTCGGGCCAGAAGCAGGCCGAGTGGCGCACCGATCCCGCGCGCTCCGGCATCGCGGGCTGCGTCGGCGACATCGGCACGCACGCGGAGAATCTCGCGTACACCATCACCGGCCTTGAGATAGATTCGCTCTGTGCGGATGTTTCGACGTTTGTCGAGGGCCGGGCGCTTGATGATGACGCTGCGGTGCTGTTGCGATTCAAAGGCGGGGCGAAAGGCACGCTGACGTGCTCGCAAGTGTGCTTCGGCGAAGAGAATGGTTTGTCGATTCGTGTGTATGGCACGCACGGGGCGATCATTTGGAGGCAGGAAGAGCCGAACACGATGATTCTGACGCCGGTGGGCGGTCCGAAGCAGATCATCAGACCGGGCGGGCCTGAGACGTCGGCTTCAGCCCATGCGACCCGGCTGCCTCCGGGGCACCCGGAAGCATTCATCGAAGCGTTTGCGAATATCTACCGCGGTTCCATCGACGCGATTCGCGCCAGGAAAACGGGTCAAATCCCGACCGGGCTTGCGACCGAGTTCCCCACGGTTCACGACGGCGCGCGCGGTGTGCGGTTTATCGAGCGGGCGATCGAAAGCGGACGGGCTGGCGGCAAATGGGTGCAGTTCTAGGGCGCTGGGATATGGCCAGGAGCTTGCAGCCTGGGCGTTCGAGATCGTGCATTCCGTAGTTTTGAATAAGAAATGTGTGCAATTGAAGGTATTAGGACTTGCGGCTCGGGCCATCAGTACCGATACTGTTCCGGTGGGGCGTGGGACTAAAGGCCCGGTCGTTGGATCCGAAGGTTACGAGGCGTCGGATAGGTCGCTGGTTCGAGAGTCTGCCCGCATGGTGTGGGCGGACGCGCGTTGAGGGGAGTTCATGATGAAATTGTCTCGCGTGGGCATGCTTGCCCTGACGGTTGGTCTTGTCACACTGACAGCCTGCGAACGGCAACAGGTCGCCGAGCGTGACGGGGGGCTGGTTCCGGCCATGCTTCGCCCGTTTCAGTCGGTCGAGGCGGTGCCGCCACCGACGCCTCTGGACGATCAGATCGCGGACCTGACGACGGCCTCGGTCGCGTTTGGCGTTGGCGAGGCGATGATCATCGACACGACCAAGTTTGCCCAGCAGATTGTCAAGTCTGGTGAAGGGCGTACGGGTCGGCGGGTGCGGGAGATGTTACCGGAACACTCGCGGCATTCGATCGCACTTAATGAGGCCCCGAACATGCTGCCGGTGGGCGAGGTGCACGGCGAGCGGCGTGCGGTGGTCGATCAGAACTGGCCGGGCATCAGTCAGACGGGGTGGGTGCCGCCAGACCCGAATCTTGCGGTGGGGCCGAATCACATTGTGACGACTGTGAACCAGGACATTGCGTTCTACTCGAAGACGGGGACGCTTCTGTTCCAACAGCCGCTGAATGACACGGGGAATCCTGGGTTCTTTGAGCCAGTGGGTGCGGGTGGGTTTACATTTGACCCGAAGGTGTTTTTCGATCATCTCGCACAACGGTTCGTCGTGGTGGCGCCCGAGGTGTATGGCTCGACGCAGGCGTGGATTTCGATTGCAGTGTCGGACGACGACAACCCGCTGGGAACGTGGTACAAGTACCGCACGAACGCGGTGATTCAGGTCGGGGGCACGACGTACTGGTGGGACTATCCGGGGTTTGGTTACGACGCGCAGGGGTACTACGTCACGAGCAACCTATTCGGCCTCAACCAGGGCGGATGGGGCGGTGTGGGTTTCCGCGTGTTTGACAAGACGCCGATGCTCTCAGGTCAGCCGGTGGTGTTCAGCACGATGCGCGATGGCGGTGCAGCTTCGGTTCAGGTGGCGCATCACTACGGGAGCAACATCGCGCCGTACTTCATCTCGGGCAACAACAGTTCGAGCCTGCGGGTGCATGCGATCACGAATCCGCTGACCAGCCCGCAATTGGTGTCAACGACGGTGACAGTGCCGTCGTATTCGGGGCCGGTGGATTCGCCAGCGGTGGGGGCCAATCCGGTGCAAACGATCGACTCGCGAATTTTCAATGCGCAGTGGCGCAGTGGGAATTTGTACGCGACGCACAACATCGGCTCGGGCGGGAAGACCGTGGCGCGCTGGTATCACGTCAATACGAACAACTGGCCGACGAGCGGGAATGTGTCGCTGTCGCAATCGGGAAATGTTGATGGTGGAGCGGGCGTGCATACGTACTTCCCGGCAATCTTTTCGAACAACCTCAATGAGGTTGGCATGGTGATGGGCGCGAGCAGTTCGACGACGCGCATCTCGGTGAATGTGACGGGCCGGAGGCCGACCGACCCGCCGGGCACGATGGGAGCATTGACACAGTTGCACATTTCTTCGGTGAATACGGGTGGTCGCTGGGGCGACTACTACGACATCTGCACGGACCCGAACGATGATCGCACGTTCTGGGTCATCGGGCAGTACGGGGCTGCGGGCGGGTGGAACAACTGGATTGCGAGTTTCCGCGTTTCGGAGGTTGATGGGCCTTACACGGAGCCTGATTCGGTCGACTTTATTCTCGGCGGTTCGGCGGCGAATGTCGACGTGCTTTCAAATGACGGACACACCGACGGTGACACGATTCTGATCGATTCATTCGACGCGACTTCGACCCAGAACGGGACGGTTGAGCGGCTGGTGGGTGCGGGGCCGGGCGGTCGTGATGTGCTGCGGTATACCGCGCCGACCGGGTACACCGGACCGGATTCTTTTGAATACACCATCCGCGACTCGCAGAACCGCACGGCGGATGCGGTGGTGTCGGCAGCAGTGTTTGATCCGAATATTTTCCTGCCTGCGGTGCATCCGCTCAATCCTCTTGCGGGGCTTGATGCCGGGTACTACGTGCTGAGCAATCCGAGTGTGCTTCCGAACTTTGACGCTCTGACTGCGTACGCGACGGAAGTTGTGCCGAACATCAACTATGCATCGACGAATGGTAATTTCGCGGGCTCGGGGCGTGCGGACAATGTCGGCGCGTTGTATCGCGGGTTTGTTCAAGTTCCGGAGCTCGGTGTGTACACGTTCTACACGACTTCGGACGATGGATCGGCGCTGTATATCGACGGGGTGCAGGTCGTGGACAATGACGGGCTGCATGGGATGCAGGAGCGTTGGGGCACTGTGCCGCTTCAGCCGGGCCTGCACGAGATTCGTGTCGAGTTCTTTGAAGCCGGGGGCGGCGCGGGTTTGATCGTGGAGTACGGCGGTCCTGGCGTGACGCGGCAGGTGATTCCGTCCGGGGCGCTGCGGCGAGTCAACCCGTGTCCGATCGATCTGATGCCGCCGTTCGGGACGCTCGACTTCTTCGACGTTCAAGTATTCTTGGGCATGTTCTCGGCACAGGACCCGCAGACAGACATGAATGGCGACGGCGTGTTCGATTTCTTCGACATCCAGATCTATCTGGCGCTGGTCAGCCAAGGTTGCTGAAGCGAGTTGGGTTGGAGTGACTTTGCACTTTGCCGGGCCTCGGGGCGCATGCCGCTCGGAGGCCCGGTTGTTTGAGACAGGTTGGGGTGTTGCTTGCGTGCTGCCGGGGTGTCGACTAGGATCCTTGCCCATGAAACTGCCCTCGAATCAGGTTGATCGTTGCCGTGCTGCTTTTGAGGGGCGCGAGGTCTGCGTGACGGGAGGTGCGGGGTTCATCGGGAGCCATCTGGTCGATGCGTTGGTGTCGGTCGGTGCGAAGGTGAGCGTGATTGACGACTTGTCGAACTCATCACTCGATGCGCTGGCAGAGTTGATAGAACTCGAACCGGACCAGGTGCGATTTGTGCATGGGTCGATTCTGGATGACAAGGCATTGGCCGACGCGTTGTCGCTCGGTATGCATGCGGTGTTTCATCTCGCTGCGATCGGGTCGGTACCCCGGTCGATCGAGCAGCCAGCGCGCACATGGGAAGTGAATGCGACGGGGACGCTGCGCGTGCTTGAGCGCGCGCGGGCGTGCGGTGTGGGGCGTGTGGTGTTCTCGGCGTCGTCGTCGATTTATGGCGAAGGCGAGGGGCTGCCAAAGGTCGAGAACATGCCTGCCGATCCGTCGTCACCGTATGGGGCGTCGAAAGCAGCGGCCGAGGCACTGGTGGCGTCGTGGGCGCGCTCGTATGACCTTGAGACGGTGAACTTGCGATATTTCAATGTGTTTGGGCCGAGGCAGTCGGCCGATAGCGCGTATGCGGGTGTTGTCGCGGCGTTTGCGCACGCGTTGCTGGGGGGAAACAAGCCGGTCATCTATGGCGATGGCTCTCAGACTCGGGACTTCACATATGTCTCGAACGCGGTGTTGGCGAATTTGCTCGCGGCCACGAGTTCGCGGAAGTTGAGAGGCGCGCCGATCAATATCGGGACAGGTCGGCGCGTGTCGGTTGCGGATCTGGCGACGTTGATGGCGGCGGCGGCGGACGTGCCGAACCTGACGCCGACGTTCGAGCCTGCGCGTCACGGGGATGTGTTGCACTCCCAGGCCGACATCACGAAGGCGCGCACAATGCTGGACTACTCGCCGGTCACAACCCTTGAACAGGGGATCGGCGAAACTCTGGATTGGTTCCGCGGCGCGTACTCGGGTATGGGGCGTGCGGATCGATGAGGATGCAGGTTTCATGAAAACTGCACTCGGCATGCTGTATGTTGTTTCTATGATGGCGCTTGGGACGAGGCGTGGGCGGAGGTCGCCGTACTGGGTGTGGCGGCGTGAGACGGCGTTCGGGCATGGGCCAGCGATTTCCAAGGGGCGAATGCTGAAGGTTCTGGGCGAGTACTGCCGATGGGTGGCCCACATGCGTCGATTCTGAGCGGCAACGAGGTAGACATCATGGCAAAGACAGATGGGTCATTTTTGAAGTCATTTGTTCCGGGTTTGGTGATCGGGACGATCATCGGTGCCAGCGCGGCGGTGTTCCTGCCCGAGACGCTGAATCGTCCGAGTGTTGCGACGGGCAACACGGGTCCTAACTCTGGGATTACTCCTCGCAATTCGGATGCGTCGAACGGGCTTGGGCGGGAATGGGAAGAGCAGCCGGTCGAGATCATCGACGACGGGGGAACCCCTGAATCACCCGGCACGGCGGATGGCGATTCGGCGGGCTAACCTGTCGGAGCGATGGATCCGAACGCTGCTCAACGCTTGACACGTCAGGACGCGTTGGTCCTGTCCCTTCTTGGGGTGGAGTCGGTGCGTCGGGGTGTGGCCAGAGCGAACGGCCTGCACGTCACGAAGAACGTGGTTGCGAATTCTGAGGCAGGCGAGCGTGAACGCAGGCTTGCGTTGCTGCGCGAGCGGTACATTGCGGATGAGCCTCACCGGGATTTCGATACCGACCATCATTGCGTGGTGTTTGGCGAGGGGAATCCGTGTGCGCGGTTGATGTTCGTGGGTGAGGCACCGGGGGCTGAGGAAGACCGGATAGGTCGACCTTTCGTGGGGCCTGCGGGGCAGTTGCTCGACAAGATGATTGTGGCGATGGGGCTGGCGCGTGAAGAGGTTTACATTGCGAACGTGCTGAAGGTAAGGCCTCGTAACAACGCGACGCCGACACCCGAGCAGGCGCTGCGGTCGGCGCCGTATTTGCACGAGCAGATCAGAATTGTTTCGCCCGAGGCCATTGTGACTCTGGGACTTCCGGCAACTCATTTGCTGCTGGGCGTGACGGACGCGATGCGTGACCTGCGTGGGCAGTGGTCCGAGTTTGTGCCCAGGCTGTGGGTGCTGGAGGAGGCGGGCGCGGGATCGGCGATTCCCGTGATGCCGACGTATCACCCGGCGTACTTGCTGCGTTCGCCGACGCCTGAGAATCGTGGAAAGGTCTGGTCGGACCTGAAGATGGTGATGGCGCGGCTGGGGCTTGGGCGCGAGGGGTGAGAATCGAGCGATTTGGTGGATCCGCGGAGCGAGTGGCGACGAACAGGATTCATCTGAGAGCCGCGGCATTTCTTGCCGGCGGATTGTGCTGCACAGTTTGACCCCACGAGGCCCGGTACTCGGCGACTATCGCTGGGTGCCGGGTTTTGCATCTGTAGTTTTGGGCTATTCGTCAGTGGGAGTTGGGCGTTCGCGGCGGGTGATGGTCAGGCCGACGATGAGGTTTTCGGCGCGGGCTTCGACGGCTTCAAAGCCGGGGGGCATGCGCAGGACAGCGGCTTTGGAGTCGATGCCGCGTTCGAGTTCCTCAAACCCGAGCGAGACGACGGCCACGGGGCGCAGGGCGGGATCGTTGTTGATGCGTTCGATAAGGGCGGCCGGTCCGCGGAGCGTGACGTCGGCGATGAAGACATCATCCTCTGCGATCATGACGTCGAAGCGCAGAATTTCGGCGGGGGCTGCCTGAACGTGGACGGGCACGGTCGGAAGGACGAGGGTGGTCAGGCGTGAGCGGAGCGTGAGTGTGACATCGACGGTGTTTCGGCCTCCGGTGCGGGACCAGAAGTTGTTGAGAGCCGGGCTGAGCGTGATACGCAAGTTTGGAAGGCGCGACTGAGTGCCGGCGGGGAGGCCCGAGACTTCGGCCTCGGTCAGGCGGACAGTGGCAAAGAGATCGTCGCGGTTGATGGCGGCGAGGGCTGCAGCAGGAACTTCATATCGGATGACCTCGGGCTCGGCGCGAGGTTCGCCTTCGACAGCTGCGCCTTCGACAACGATGCGTACGGGGATGTCGATGGGGACGAGTTCGTCAACTTCGATGCGGACGAGGCGAGGCTCGACATCAAGCAGCGCAGCGCCCGCAGCCTGGAAGATGTCGGTGCGGCGCAATGCTTCGCGCAGATCGATGACCTGAACGCCGGAGCCGGCGGCGAACTCGGTTCCGGCGGCGAGCGCGATGGAACTGCGGATGCGGCGGGAGATCTCGTCAATGCGGCGCGCCGAACCACTGAAGCGGAGCTCGACGCGGCCGGAGAAACGTTCGGCCGGATCCCATCGCACGACGCGACTGGCCGAACCGGGGTCGAGAGTCAGTTCGGCAGCGGCGACGGTGACACGGAGCGTCTGGCCTTCGGCGAGCACCCATACCAGAAGTGTCACGATTGTGACGATGATGGCGGTTCGGGCCTGGGCAATCATGCTTCGGCCTCCTTGCGGCGCGGCGACCGAGCGACGGGAGCGGACGAGGCAGGCGGAGTGACGTCGTCGGCGTGCTGGTCGTGGGAATGTTCGATGATCTGCGGCGTGCGGCCGAGGCGCGTTGTCAGATCGGCTGCCAGAGTTGCCGCGGCGATTGGTGGAGAGAGAATTCCCCGCTCGGCAATGCGAATCTGCCCGGACTCTTCGCTCACGACGACGACGATTGAGTCTGTCTCCTTGCTGACGCCGACTGCGGCACGGTGACGAGAACCGAGTTGAGCGTCGGGCATTTCATTGGGCTCGGCGAGTGGGAGTTGGACGCCTGCGGCTGCGACTCGCCCTCCACGAATCACGACGGCCAGATCGTGGAGCGCTGAGCCAGGAAAGAAGATGGTGCGGAGAAGTCGATCAGAGAGTTCGGCGTCGAGCGGGGTACCGCCTTCGGTCAAGCCGCGCAGTCCCACATGTCGTTCGATGACGATGATGGCTCCAAATCGAGCCTTGGCGAGGTATTCGCACGCCGAGGCGACGGACTCGACGACGTATGATTTCTGGTTGCGTGCGGTGCGGAAGAGTGGTGCTTCGCCGAGGCGCATGAGACCTCGGCGAAGTTCGGGTTGGAAGATGACGATGAGCGCAATGGCGGCGAATGCGATGGCGCGGTCGTAGAGGTATGTGAGGCGTGAGAAAGTGTCGCCTCCTCCGCCGAGGATACGGGTAACCAGAGTCCCGATGAGCAGGACCATGAACATGCCCTTGAGGGCTCCGACGGCGCGGGTTCCGCGGAGAAAGCGGACAATGGCGTAGACGACGAGCCAAATGACGATGAGTTCGGCGAGCACCTCCCAGATGGGGTAACTCTCGAGGCGGTCGAGCAGGTCTGTGAGACGGGTGAGCACGCCGAGGGATCCTTGGGGCCTACAGAGCGGAACATCGAGGCGCACCGACGCCGAGGCGTCGGACATTCGCGCACAAGAGTCTATCGGCCGGTTGAGCGCCGGTTCGCCACCGGATGCGGGGGACTACGCTGGGGAATGGAGCGTGATGAGGCGATAGCGCGTGCGGTCGAGGCGTGGTTCGGGGCCAATGGCCGTGTACTGCCTTGGCGCGAGGAATCGAGCGCTGGGGTGCGTGATGCGTATCGGTCGCTGGTCAGCGAGTTCATGCTTCAGCAGACACAGGTGTCGCGGGTGCTGGAGTATTTTGAGCCGTTTCTTGCGCGGTTTCCGACGGTCGAGGCGTTGGCGCGAGCACGAGAGGACGATGTTCGGGCGGTGTGGTCAGGGCTTGGGTATTACTCGCGTGCGCGGAGGCTGCACGAGGCGGCGAGAGAGATCGTGGCCCGGTTCGGCGGAGTTGTGCCGCGGGAGGCGACGGATCTGCGCACGTTGCCGGGGGTTGGGCGGTATACGGCCGGTGCTGTAGCCTCGATTGCCTTTGGCGGACGCGAGCCGATCGTCGACGGGAATGTGTCGCGCGTGCTGCAGAGAGTCGATGGCGTTGCGCGCGAGGCGAAAGCGGATTGGGCGCGGGCGGGCGAGCTGGTGGCGTTGGCGGGTCGGCCGGGCGTGTTCAATGAGGGGCTGATGGAAGTAGGTGCGACGGTATGTGTGCCGCGTGGGCCTAGGTGCGGTGAGTGTCCGCTGCGCGAGTTGTGCGTGTCGCGGGCGCAGGGGACGACGAGTCAGATTCCCAGAGCGCGTGTGCGGGCTGAAAGGAGGCCGTTGTATTGGGCGGCTGTGGTTGGGGTTGATGGGCGGGGGCGTGTCTTGCTCGAACAGAGGCCGGCGAAAGGTCTGTTTGCCTCGATGTGGCAGGTGCCCATGGTTGAGCGCGAAGATCGAATGCCCAGGACGGCGGAGGTGCGGGCGGTCGTACCGTGTCGGGCGATCGAGGCGGCTGGGCGAGTGAGCCATCAGACGACACACCGAGCGATCGAAGTGCGGGTGTATCGTGCGGTGGGGTTGCGGGCGACGGAGGGGCGCAGATGGGTTTCGGCCTCGGAGAGGGCGGCGTTGGCGATGGGGAATGTGCAGAGCCGCATCGTGTTGATAGGCATGGGGCGTGCGGGCGCGGTACAGTGCTGAGGCATGCTAGTGGCGGTGGTCATTCCGGTGTACAACGAGCGGGAGTTCCTGCCGAGGCTTATCGAGCGGCTCGACCGGACGCAGAGGCCGATGCTGCCTGATGGCATACTTGCGACGCGGCATGTGATACTGGTCGATGACGGCTCGACGGACGGGACGGAGACGGTAATTGCCGAACTGGGCATGCGCGAGGATATCACAAGTCTCTCGAGCCGAGAGAACCGGGGGAAGGGTTCGGCGTTGCGGCGCGGGTTCAAGGCGGCGTTGGAGATGGGCGCGGATGTCGTGCTTGTACAGGATGCGGACCTTGAATATGACCCGGCCGATCATCAGGCGGTGCTGAGTCCAATTTTCGATGGGCGTGCGGATGCGGTGATTGGAACGCGGTTTCTGGGGCAGACGCATCGGGTGCTGTATTTCTGGCATTCGGTGGCCAATCGGATGATCACGCTTGCGAGCAACATGCTCAGCAATCTGAACCTTTCGGACATCGAATGTGGAACGAAAGTGTTTCGGCGTGCGGTGCTCGAACGGCTGGAGTTGCAGGAGGATCGCTTCGGGATTGAGCCCGAGATGGTTGCGAGGCTGGCGCGAATGCGGCTGCCGGTTGGGACCGATGCGGGTGGGGAGGGGCGTGCGCCCAAGGCTGCGATCAGGCTGTACGAGGTGCCGGTGCGTTATGCGGGGCGGACGTATGCGGAGGGAAAGAAGATCGGGTGGCGTGACGGTGTGCGCGCGCTGTGGTGCATTGCGCGGTACAACCTGTTCGGGTAAGCGGGAGCGCGGCGCAGTTCTGGGCGATATGCTGCGTGCATGCACCCAAAGCTTGATTCTCTTGACCGCCATATCAGCGCGAAGATGCACCATCTTGGGCATCCGCTGCATAGGTACACGCTGGCGTTGTTTTTTATCTGGCTTGGTCTGCTGAAGCAGTTTGGGTATTCGACTGGTTCGTCGCTGCTAGCGCACACGGTGTATTTCGGGTCGCCGGAGGTGATGGTTCCGATTCTGGGATGGTGGGAGGTGGCGATCGGGCTGACGCTGGTGTGGGAACGGACAGTGCGTGTTTCGATTCTGCTGCTGGCCATTCGATTGCCGGGGACGCTGCTGGCGTTGGTGCTCAAGAGCGATGTGTGCTTCGAGCGTGTGCCGTTGGTTCCGACGCCGGAGGGGCAATATCTGATCAAGGATCTGATGCTGTTCGGGGCGGTGATGGTGATCGGCGGGACGGTCAGATCTGAACGCGGCGGGCGGGGCTAGAGCAACGGGGAAAGCAACTGTGTGGCGTTCTCGACGAGGCGTACCCCTGTGTGTCGACGGGACCAGATGGCAGCATCGATGGAGTCAGCATCGGCGACATACTCGAGCTGCAGGTCGCGAATGCGTGCTGTGACGGCATCGTCATAGATGAACATGCTGGTTTCGAAGTTGACCGAGAAACTGCGGCGGTCCATGTTGGCCGAACCAAGCAAGGCCACGGATCGATCGACCGTGACGGTCTTGGCGTGCAGGAGACCGCTGCGATAGAGCAGGACTTCGATGCCTTCCTTGAGCAGATCGTCGAAGTAGGCTCGGCTGGCGTATCGGACCAGTTTGGAATCGACTTTTGCGGGAAGCACGATGCGGACGTTGACGCCACAGCGGGCGGAGGTGATGAGGGCGTTCATCATGATGTCGCCGGGGACGAAGTACGGCGTGGTAATGATGATTTCCTTGCGTGCGCCGTAGAGCATCGCGAGGATCATGTCCTGGGTTGCCCGTGGCCACTGTCCGGGGCCTGAGGAGATGACAGAAAGTGGAGATCCTTTACCTTCGGTTTCCTTCCAGTCAATTGGTTCGTCGCGTGGCAGTTCGAGTCGGCCCGTCTCGACGTACCAGTCGTGGAGGATGGTGAGATCGAGCATGCGAGCGGCGGGTCCTTCGACGCGGGCCATGATGTCAATCCATTCACCGACGTTGGCGTTTTGCTTGAAGAAGGCGGGGTCGGCGAGATTGAGGCTGCCGCAGTACGCCACGCGACCGTCGATGGCGACGATCTTGCGGTGATTGCGCAGGTCGATGCGTTCGAGGATCGATCGCAACCTTCCGACGGGTAGTGCGGCGGCGACTTCGACACCGGCATTGCGCAGGGTTTGCGCGTGCGGGCTGTTTAGAAATGGACGACTGCCGACAGCGTCGAGCAGGACGATGCACGTCACGCCGCGCGAGCGAGCGCGGATGAGAGCCTCGATGATTTGATCGGCCTTGCCGCCGGGGCACCAGATGTAGAAAAGAAGGTGGCAGGTGTGTGTGGCATTGTCGATATCGCGGACCATCGCGTCGAAGGTTGCGTGGGCTTTGGAAAAGAGCGTGATGCGATTGCCTTGGAGAGTGGGAATGCCCAGGCCGCGCGTGGCGTAGGCGTTGAGGGTTCGATCGACATCGAGTTCGTGGGTCCAGAGTTCGGTCTCATGGTGGAGAAGATCCTTCACTTGCGTGTCGAATTGCTGGCCGGCGATGAGGGTGCGGCGGACGCGCGACCGCGCGAGCCAAAGCTCGCCGATGAGGAGATAAAGCCCGGCGCCGATGAACGGAAAGATCGCTACGAGCGTAAGCCATGAGAGCGAGGTGCCGATGTCGCGCCTCGAGAGGATGATCCGGGTTCCGAGGCCCAGGACGATGGTCCAGTGCAGGATGACGGGTAGTGCTGCGAAGATGAATTTCAACCAATCCATGCACCCTCCTCGTCAGTTGTTCGCAATGTGCAAGCCACAGGATACGATTCAAGGACGCCGCGGGCTGCGCCGTGCAGCCGCCAGGTATGGTAATTCGCACTCGATGACTTCAGATCCCCAGCAATCGGCGGTGGCGAAGCTTCGGCGATCGGTTCGGGCGGTTCGCTCGGGTCTGAGGCGGTATCCGTCGGTGCTTGTGTCGTCGTTTCTAGAGGCTTCGCGGGGCGATCAGGCGGTGGGTGAAATGGATCTGCTGGCGATGCGCTCGCACGCGCTCGGGCTTGCGTGGCTCGGGCACGCGGGGGTTGCGGCGCATCTTGAGGGGCTGACGCTGGCGGTCGATCCGGTGCTAAGTCGGCGGATCGGAATGAAGATCGGTTCTCGCATCGTTGGCCCGGCGCGTTTGCAGCCTGCGCCGGCGGACGCAGCGTCGCTGCGAGGGCTTGATCTGGTGCTGCTGACGCATGCGCACTTTGATCATCTCGACAAGCCGACGCTGGCACAGATTGCAGCATCGACGACGCTGGTGATTGTGCCTCCGGGATGTGAGGGGCTGGTGCCAGCGGGGTTTGCTCGTGTGGTGACGCTGGCACCGGGGCGGTCGTTTCGTGTGCAGGACGCGACGATCACGGCGGTCGAGCCGCGGCACTGGGGGGCGCGCACGGTGCTCGATCGAGCACGCGGCGTGAGCAGTTACCTTGTCGAGAGCGGCGCGCGGCGGCTGTTGTTTGCGGGTGATACAGCGGCGACCGATATCTTCGAGACGCTTGGCGCGGTCGATGTTGCGGCGTTTGGGATCGGAGCGTACGAGCCTTGGAATCACATGCACGCGACGCCGGAGGAAGTGTGGGATATGGCGATGGGCATGGGGGCTCAGCGGGTATTGCCGATTCATCATTCGACGTTTGAGCTGTCCGACGAGCCAGCCTGCGAGCCGATGGAGCGGCTGCTGGCCAAGGCGCAGGATTCGATGAATCGGGTACTGAGCGTTAGGCTCGGAGAAGTTGTGTCGCCGTGAGGCGAGCTTGCCAGTGCGGGCCTTGCTGACCGGCTAAAGAGCGGGTGATCGGAATCGAACCGACGACATTCAGCTTGGGAACCAGAGTGCACCCCCCGAAAACCCCGCTGAAAAGGGGGTGTCTTCAAACACCCCCAGCAGTATTCCCAGCAGTGTCGGCAGAGAGTTCCAGAACGACTTGGCTGTCATAGTGGCGGCATGGCCCCACATTCCGGCCGCAGTCCGGGCAGCCCTACTCGCCGCAGCGATTGCCGGCTCGCAAAGTCCGTAAGCTCCCCCACGGGACGCCTCGCACCGACCCTTCTTCTACGCCCCCCGAAGGACTGCAACAACCGCAGTAGTCTTCGGGAGAATCGCGAATTCTCGCTCCCCAGGTTGCAGATTACGCTGCAGTTTCAGGCCAACGTGCAGCTGAGTGCTATGAAGCGGCCACCCGCGACGCGGTGCGAGCCGGTGCGATCGATGCCTAGATCGCCAACTGTTCAGTTGTTCTTCCTGAAGCGATGACTCTCCGCATCGGGGCAATGGTGCTGGCGGCATCCTTGCGCCAATGGGCCTTTGACTCTCGGTGTCCGCCACGGGTCAACGGACCTCAGTCCGTCGCAACCGCCAATCATCAGCGAACTAGCACGATCTTCGGCCGTGCTTTGGACCGGCAGCGTCCAAGGGTGAGAGCGTCATGCCCGTTGAAGAATGACTCGAAGCAGAAGTCGTGCTCTTCGCCCGCGTCGTCTACGATTGGAAACTCACCGTTGCCGATGGGACCGCGACGACCAAAGCAACGAGTCCGCACCTCCCGAAAGAGGGTTGCAGCCTTCACCTTTGAGAACTGCGCGGCGAAAGTGGGCGACTTGATGAAGTAGCGAATGTCCTCCGATACTTCACCGATTGCGGAGCGAGGGTGTTTCGTCACGAGGCCAAAGCTGGAATCGATGGAGAGCTCGACTACACGCCACAGCGTTGTGGTCATGGTGTTGCCGAACTGGCCGTGGAGCTCTTGCACCAAGCTGAAGTCGCAGGGGGAGGACTTCAAAACCTCATCGAAGTGGTTTCCTAGGAATAGCAATCGCCCCGCTCCGTAGTTGGCCTCTGCTTCAACTTGGGCGTGACAAGCGGGGCTCAGGGTGGTTTCGGGATCTCCGTGCGCGATGCCTTCATGCCAGGGCAAGAGGTCGTGCGTGATCTCGTGCGCTTCGTTCCAGCGGTGCTTGGGCTTGGGCACCTCCTTGTCGAGGAGGATTCGACGCCTGTCAGCAAGCAGCACGCCTTTGAGACCGAGGCTCTTCACCACGGAGAGGATGAGCGAGGGACGCTCAATCACTTGCTTCCCGGCGACCTTCATCTGATGCACTTTCTCCCGCAGCCAGGAGTCGTCATCGGACGAGTAGTAGCCAAGGTCAAGCTTGAGGAGCTTCCGGGTGTCAGAGAGCGAGAGCGGCGGTGCCGGGTTCCCGAGGTCCTTGAGGAGCTTCTCCACACGGAGATCAATCGCAGCGGCGGTCTTCGGATTGAGGAGCCGGTTCGTTTGCAATCGTCCGGCTCCCAGCGCCTACTCGTGTAGGGCTTGAATGAAGTCGTGAAGGGCCTGTGCCTCCGTCCGAGTTAGTTTATCCATCGGTCCGGAACTTGCGGCAAAGCGAAGTGTCTGCCGCTCCAGCGATTGATCACGGCTGACTCGGTAGCCGACCAGCACTTGGAGCTTGTCGTAGGACACTCGAAGGCCTGTGCTGACCAAGTAGAGGACGCGCAGTTCGGGGGTGACGCATCCCGATTCGACATCGAGAAGTTCCTTTAGGTCCAGCCCGAGCTTGTTCGCGAACGCTTCAGGCTCCAAGCCTTGCTCTCTTCGAGCCAGTTGGACCAGGCGGCCCAAGGCTCCGAGGCCGGTCGGGTTGCAGCCCGAAAGGTCGTCCGCCGAAGATGGTTCCTCGGGGGCAAGGAACATGCCGAGCCTGCTTGCGAGCCCGCCGACAGAGATGCATCCATCATCGCTCTCAAGAGCACGCGCGATGAGCTTCTCCCGATTCGCGGGAAGCCGAAGTGGTTCGTGCTGCTTGTTCTTCATGGCTGATTCTCCAGAAACACCCGTGCGGCCTTCTCACTGAGCTCGAAGTACCGCATGGGCGGCTTGTAGCTGTTGTCCGGTCCAAGATCCGTCATGCCGCAGCGTGTGGAGTAGAAGCTCTCCGACTGCCGCAGGGAGTGCAAGCCCACTCGGCCCTTGAAGCCAAGGTCGTCACTCCATCGGACGGCTAGCTCGATGAGCTGCGTCCCGATGCCCCGAAGCTGCGGTGATCGGCCGAGGGCCTTCACCTCCCAGTTCCAAGGCGCCGCTTCGACTAAGTCCACGTACACCACGTCCCGAGGCTCCGTGTGGAGCTTGGAGTGGTGGCCCACACAGCAGCAGACCATAAGGCCTTGCCAACGACCTTCTGCCTTCATCCCGAAGAGGCGATAGGGACTCAGCGGGCCTGAGAGCAGCGAGCGCAGTTTGAGAGTCTTCTGCGACCAGTTCCAATGAGTGCTCTGCGGCACGTCAGCATCGGAGACCTGGGCCTTGACGCACTCTCTGAGTATCCGAACGCGCTCGGGAGCCCAGAGCTCTTCTGCCTCGAAGAAAGCGTCGAGCGGAAGCTCGTCATGAAGCTCCGCTTCGACGGGTTCTCCGGTGGCGACTCGCTTCAGCTTGGTGGGATGAGTGCTCACCCCAACACCATAAGCTCCGCCTTCTTCTTCTGGAGCTCGTCCTCGAAGAAGAGCTTCTCGCCCTGAGCTATACGGGTGTCCACCGTCTGGAGGAGTCGCAGTGCCTGGCGGATCACCGCCGTCTTGGTCAAATCCTTCCGCCGGGCAAGCTCGTCGAGGGCTCCCATCTCGCCAGCCGTGAGATTGAGAGTCATGGTTCGCTTGTCGTTCATGGCATCACTCCTGTCCAAGTAGTCTATACCATCTACGGCCAAAAAGTCAACCAAGTTTGGCCAGAATTGGTTGATGCCGTGGCCAGACTTGGTATACTCTTTGGCCATGAGCCCGGTAATTCCCAAAACCGACCCGAGTGGACGCTGCTTCGTGAGCTATCGGAGCACCCGGCTCAGGGAAATAGAGCGGCTGATCCCGTGCCTTCACGAGCATGGCATCCCGACGTGGCAAGACCGCAAGAACTTGGCGTCCGAGCCCACCATCGAGGCGATCCAGAAGGCTCTTGAATGCCCCTCCACGTCGAGTGCCATTCTGTGGCTCTCGGGGGACGTGGCTACGTCCCGCGTGATCCTGGATGAAGAGGCTCCCCGCATCGTGCAGCGTGCCCGGGCGAGCGACGGCTTCACCGCCAAGCTCTGCTTGGCCAATGGGCTCAAGTTTGCCGCGGCAAGCGACATCCTCAAGATGCCGGGTTCTCTCGAATCGCCGTCCAAGACGTGGAATCTCTGGCCTATTGACGGCGATCCCGCCACGGATGAAGCGATCCTTGGAGTCGCCAGAGCCGCTCTCTCCAGAAGGCTCGCCGCAATTCACGCAGCATTGCCACCAGGTGAGCGACTTCGCATCGCGTTCCACGCTCACGCGCAGGCTCGCCCGGCGTTCGAAACTGGATATGCGTTGATGGTGGATTGGACGCGGCACTTTCAGCTTCGTCACGCATCAGCCGACGCTTGGACCGGTCAGATGCTTCCCGCCTTGGCGTCCATCATCGACGCCATCCGCACCTCGGCTCCCCGCCGTTCCGTGCTGGCTGAAGGGTTCGTCTCAATCGCTTCTGCGTTCGCAATCGGTCGGAGCTTCATGGAGCCGTGTGGCATTCCCCTCACTTGGAGGCAACTCCCCAAGGGAGACGAGTGGACCCTTTCCCCGTCGCGGTCCGACTCGGGATTTTCTGCCACGCTGGCTTCCCAAGACGTAAGCGCCTCCGCGCTCGCGGTGCTGGTGTCCATCCGCGGCAATGTGGAGCCCGCAGTGGTGGCATCCGAAACCACCGTGCCAGCCTTCCGGGCGATTCTCCGAGTGCAGCCTCAGAACGGCCAGGCCACGGCACACCTGGAGAACAGCGAGCAGGCTTCACATCTTGCCCGCTTGGTTGCAGACCGCATCCGAGAGGCCCGCTCGACCTACGCGGGGATTCGGACCACACACCTCTTCTACTCAGGTCCCGTGGGAGTCGCCATGATGATCGGCCAGCAACTCAACGCCTTGGGTCCCGTCCAGCTCTACGAGCACCACCAAACTCCAGAGGACGCAGTGGGATCGTACGTCCCGGCAGCGCTCCTCTGCGATTCACCGAACTGTGTCTGAAAGGAAAGCACCCAATGGAACTGCCTTCATACTTCGAGGACTTTCTCCCGCTCATCAACCCGACCAAGCGGCAACGCGAGGTCATGGTGACTGAGAATCGGCGACTTCGCGAACTGCTTATGGGCGACGAGCAGTTGAAGGCCGTGCTCCTCTCCACGTTCATTCAGGGGAGCCACCGCCGAGCAACCGCCATCCAAGGCGACAAGAACCACCCGTGCGATGTGGACGTGGTCGCCGTCACCAATATCCCGAGGAGTCCAACGACAGCCGAGCACGCACACCGAGTCTTCCAGCCCTTCCTTGAACGCCACTACAAGGGCAAGTACGAGGCACAGGACCGCTCGTGGTGCATCACCGTGGACCCAGAGGTGAAGCTGGATTTGGTTCCCACGTCCGAACCCGAGAGCAAGGCACTCCGCGAGGCCGTCATCGCAAAGTCCCTTCGTGATTGGGATCCAGAAGGGGGATTCGGGATCCGGAAAGCCATCGGTGTGCAGTCGCTCACTGAAGCCGCACTCGAAGAGGCCCGCCGCGACAGGGACTGGGAGAAGTCAGAGCCCCTGTGGATTCCAGACAAGACCCTCCGCACTTGGGAGAAGACGCACCCTCTCTTTCTGATTGGCTGGACGGCGGACAAGAACCTCCAGTGCAACGGGCACTTCGGGCACGTTGTCAAAGTGCTCAAGTGGTGGCGCCGCCACATGCAACCGACGCCCAAGTACCCCAAGGGGTACCCGATGGAGCACATCATCGCTGAATGCTGCCCCAACGGAATCAAGAGCGTCGCCGCCGGTGTCTGTTCGACTCTGGACGAGATCGTCCGACGCTACGCACAGGACGCAACTGCAAAGCGTACTCCCTTCCTGCCCGCTCGTGGCGTCACAGACCCGCTGATCAACGTGCTGCACCGCGTGACAGGTGAAGATTTCGCGGGCTTCTACGAGAAGGTACGGAACGCTTCTGAGCTTGCACGTCAGGCCCTCAACCATGACAACGTGCGAGAGAGTGCCCTGCTCTGGGGCGAGCTCTTCGGCCCGGCCTTCCCCAAGCCGCCCGAGGACAAGACCAAGGTGAGTGTCGGCTACACCCCGCCCTCAGCCCCCGCGCGACCCCAAGAGGGCCGCTTTGCGTGAGCGGGTCGCGACCTGAGCCCGCCGAGGCCATTCGCGAGGCCCGGCGGGGCCTTGAAGGACATCGCTGCGCCCGTGTCGTTGGAGAGCTCGTCTGGCATGACACGGATCAGCGATGGGCCTTCCCGGTCGAGTTGAGCGTCGAGTCGAAGAACCGAGACCTCATCCCTGAACGCACAGTGTGGTACTTCGTACTCGACCCACGCTACCCTTGGGGGGAGATCGAAATCTATCCAGCGAGCGATGGTGGCATCAAGCTCACGTTTCCGCATCAAGACCGTAACGACGCAGACGACACGAAGGTTCCGTGGCGGTCGGGCGATATCTGCGTCCGGGCACCAGCCTTTGCGCTCGATCGTCTGGGCTCTGACCCAGATCCGAAAGGTAGCCCAGATCGGCTTTTGTGGTATGTGGAGCGAGCCCTTGAGTGGCTCGCCAGAGCGTCCGAGGGCACACTCGCGCAACCCGGAGATGACTTCGAGTTGCCGCAGTGGAAGGCGCTCCCTCTTACGGTCGGCTCTGTCGAAGACGCTGACACCTTTGAGCTGTGGTCGTCAATCAGTGACCGCGTGGGCACCGCAGAATTGGTCCAGATCGCCGCAGGAGGCCCTTGGGTAGCGAGGCGTTTCTGTACCGTCCAAGGTGAGAAGCTCATCGAGCCTTCTTGGGGACGAATGATCGAGCGCTCGAAGGCAGTCAAGAGTGCGGGATGGTTGCGATTACCGGGTGTCCCGGTACTGCCTCCGTACGGAGCACCGGCAGTCTGGGGTGATCTCGCCGCGGCAGTTGATGCTCTTGGGCTTAGGTTCGATGACCTCCTGCAGCAAGTGCTCAAGCCACTCCGGGACGGAGAGCGGCACATGCTTCTCGTCGGTTTCCCCATCCCCCGCCGAGTCGGCGAAAAGCCGAGTCAGATGCACTGGCAGCCTTTGCAGTTGCCCCTTTTGTCTTCCCGCAAGAACTTGAAGAATGGCTTCCGGGCGAATGACGCGGGGTTCTGGAGTGGAGACAAAGCCACCGTGCTGGCTCCGAAGCAGAAGATCGACTGGATGACAGGCCGCAACTGGTCGCAGGCAGAGATCTCCACGCGGGGCCGCTTCTCGTCAGCGCTGCGGAGCAAGCGAGTGCTTTACCTTGGTGCCGGGGCAGTCGGCTCCACCGTTTCGGAACTGCTCATCCGAGGTGGCGTGAACACTGGCGTGCTGGTTGATAACGACTCAGTGGCAGCGGGCAACCTTGTTCGACACACCCTGTCGCTGACGGATGTCGGAAACAGTAAGGGAGAGGCCTTGGCCCTACGTCTGAATGGCCTGAATCCTCACACCAAGATCGAGGCGCTCTTGGCGCACTTTCCGAATCTCAGCGAGAGTGACTCCGAGAAGTGCCTCTCGTGTGACTTGGTGCTTGACTGCTCCGGCTCAGACGACGTGCTCCAAGCTCTGGCAGACCAAGAGTACGCGGATGGGACACTTTTCGTCACGCTCTCCATGGGACGCGGGGCTGGACGGTTCTATATGTTTCATGCTTGGGGTAGGCGGTTCCCAATCGAGCGGTTCCGCGACGAAATCTCGCCGTGGCTCGTCCGTGACCAGGAGCAGTTTGCCCACGTGGAGTTCCCGTGGGAGGGGATCGGGTGTTGGCATCCAGTCTTCCCAGCCACTCCTGACCAAGTGTGGGCTTTCGCTGCCGCAGCCGTGCGGCACCTAGACAGCGTGGCTGGCTTGATTGGCGAACCTGTCCTCACGGTCATTGAGCTATCGAGTGACAATCTTCCGCAGCGTGTGAGCACCAATGGCTGAAGCCCCTTCCGACTACTGGACACAGGACGGTCGATTTGGGGTTCGGATTGAGCGGCGTGCCGTTGAGTCGATCGTTGCCGACTGCGCCCGTAGCGGACGACGAGAGACTGGTGGCATCCTTGTCGGTCGCTACTCAGACGACCGACGCTTGGCGCTCGTGCTGTCGGCGTCTTCGCCGCCTCCAGACAATCGTGCGGGCGGCTTCTGGCTGCTTCGCGGTGTTCGCGGGCTTCAAAGCTGGCTAGAAGGACTGTGGAAGAAGGACGGCACGCACTATCTAGGCGAATGGCACTTTCACCCTTTCGCTGCCCCAATCCCAAGCCGACAAGACGTGTCGCAGATGAGGCGAATCGCATCCACGGAAAGCTACCAGTGTGCTGAGCCAATCCTGCTCATCTTGGGCGGAGACCCTCGCGGATCTTGGAAGCTCCACGTTGAGGTCCATACCCGCCGCGGCGAACGTCATCAATTGTCGCCAGGTCGTGACCCGAGCGCGTTTCCGAACAACGACTTAGAGTCCTAGCGTGTTGGGTTACGATTTAGTTGAGGGCAGAGCCGAATACCGTGCCTCCGAAAAGCAGTGCTCAGGCTGCACCACACCTAGAGAGTGTGGTGCAGCACTGAAAGACGTCCGACCGGCTGGGAACCAGCAGCCGCTCCACTCGCCACTCCCTGCATCCGATTGAGCAGGTTGCACAGACTATTCGGGAAGCTTTACGACGTGTGGCCGTGACGCTGCGAGGGGTGTTCTGGTGATCGGAGGCCTTTGACCAAGTTCGCGGCAGGACATGCGGAGCTTTGACGGGTCACGCGAGTGCAGCGTGAAGTACACCCCTGCCGCGGAAGTCCGTACGAGGTCGCGAGGCTTGGTGGTGGACGCGCCGTCCGACTGTGGGCTATCCTGGAGGGGTAAGTTGGAGTACGAGCCATGAACGAGAAGCAAGCGAAGATTCTGGAAGCAGTCCTCGGTGGCGAGGCTTGGCAGAAACCCGGTGAGGGCTGGGTTGTCACCGTGAGCCGGAGCGACGGCGCCGTCATCCAGTTCACTCATGCCGGGGTGACTGAGTACGCCGACGACGCGGCGTTGGACGCGGACAAGCCGACGAAGGCGATCGAGCTCGGCACCGACTACGACGACGAGGGGTGGTGGGTCATCGTCGACCATCAGGGGAACGTCATGTACCGCGACCCCGACACGGAGTCGGGTTGGCGCTGGCAGCAAGAGGCGGAGCACGAGGCCGCAGGGCTGAAGTCCCGTACGGGCGACTCCTATTCCGTTCGCAGGCTGGAGTGACCCGCAAGCCGCGAGCGTGACCGTTCCGGTCGGTAAAGCGGGATTCCGAGCGTCGTCAGCCCTACAACCCTGGTCACCGGGCAACTCTCGCGCCCGCAATGTCCTCTTCTGCCAAGTACCCTCACCCGTTGATGTCGCAAAGCCAAGCCATGCCTGTCATTGACCTGTTCGCCGGTCCCGGTGGGCTGGGAGAGGGTTTTTCCTCGCTGTTCGACCGCCGCGGACGGAGAATGTTCCGAATCGCGCTCTCGGTCGAGATGGACAAGATGGCCCACCGGACGCTCCGGCTCCGCAGCTTCTTCCGGTCGTTTGACCCCGACGATGTACCCGCGGCCTACTTCCGGTATCTCCAAGGCGATCCGGAGCTACCGGCACAGGAGGCACTCTTCGACCGTTACCCGCGTGCTGGAGCGGCGGCCAAGGACGAGGCGTGGCAGGCGACACTCGGCGAGACAGCTCCCGCTTACGTTTCACGGCGAGTGAACGAAGCACTGGCATCGGTTCCAACCGGTCGCCCTTGGATAATGATAGGTGGTCCACCCTGTCAGGCGTACTCCCTTGTCGGCCGCTCCCGGATGATCGGGGAGGTCGGACATCGGACGTTTTACGAGGACAAGAGGCACACGCTGTATCAGGAGTACCTCAGGCTGATTAAGGGGCACGCCCCCGCCGTGTTCATCATGGAGAACGTGAAGGGGCTTTTGTCGTCCCGATTGAACGACACTCTCATCTTCGGACAGATTCTGAAGGACCTTCGGCGGCCGAAGCGAGGCCTCGACTACCGCCTCACGGCGCTCAGCTCTTGCGAGGACGGACTCTTCAGCGGGTGCGAGAACACGGACCAGGCAGACCCGGAAGCGTTTCTACTGCGAGCAGAGAATCATGGGGTGCCGCAGGCCCGGCACCGCCTGATCATTGTCGGCATCCGGAGTGATTACGCAACGTCCGGGGCGAGCATGCCCAATGCGATCTCCAAGTCCGAGCAGAGAACGTGCAGACAGGCGATCGCGGACTTGCCTCCGCTCCGGAGCAGCATCTCGCGCGCGACCGATTCGGAGAATGAATGGCTGGATCTTCTCCGTTCCTCGCTACACCAGCGATGGTTCAATCAACTCGCGTCCGCGGGCCAGCATGACGTGGCAGGGAGGATCTCCCGCGCCGTCGGTGGCCTACGGATTCCCAGATCCCGGACCGGTGCCCGGTTCATTCGGTGGGAAGGAGTGCCGGACTATGCGCCTGATTGGTTCATCGACAAGCGGCTCGGAGGCGTCTGCAACCACGAGTCACGCTCGCACATCGCATCGGACCTTTGGCGATATCTGTTCGTGTCGTCATTCGGTGCGGAGAGAGGCAGTTCACCGAAGATCAAGGACTTCCCAAGGGCATTGCTACCAGATCATGCCAACATCGGCGAGGCCGTGAACTCCCGCATGTTCAACGACCGATTCAGAGTACAGATATGGGACAGGCCCTCGACGACCGTCACATCCCACATCTCGAAGGATGGGCACTACTTCATTCATCCGGACCCCACTCAGGTCCGTAGCCTCACGGTTCGGGAAGCTGCCCGCCTTCAGACGTTCCCGGACAACTACTTCTTCGAGGGTCCACGCACTGAGCAGTACCACCAGGTGGGAAATGCGGTGCCGCCCCTGCTCGCGCGCAGAGTTGCCGAGTCGGTGGCTCGTTTCCTTGATCCCTCCTTCAAGATCAAATAGCCTGGCAGTACATGAACATGGCCGAGCCAACTGTCCCAAGATTGCCCGCCTCAGCAACCAAGGATGAGGCAAGTCTTTGGCTAGGGGACTTGGTGTTCACGATCGGTCACGGATTTCATCCCGACACACCGCCGTCCGACTACATCCGCGTCGATTCCGGAGAGCCGAGTTTCGACCCGCACACGGCTGAGACTCTGTCCATAGACCTGGACACAGCCTTCGGGATTCTTGGGGACCGCGTCTACGAGGATGCGTGCTGGTTCGCATGGAGGCTTCAGCACGGACTGCCCCGCGAGCCTGTTCATGACCTCCGTGCCCGACTACTGCTAGCCCTCCAAATCATCGACCCCAACGGCGAGTACACCGACCGTGACGCCTTCCGCAACGGATGGGCGCCCATGTCGCTCGCCAGCGCGAAGGAAACGCTCAGGCGGATTGTGTCCGAGTAGGATGCTCCAGCCCATGGATAGGCTGTCGAAGGAACAACGCAGCTGGAACATGTCCCAGATCCGGGCGCAGGATACATCACCGGAGCTGCTGGTCCGCTCTCTGTTACACCGCTCCGGCTACCGGTTCAGACTTCATCGTCGTGACCTTCCAGGAAGTCCGGACATAGTCCTCCCCAAGCACAGAGTCGTCGTGTTTGTGCATGGGTGCTTCTGGCATAGGCACGCCCGCTGCCGCAATGCCGCAATGCCACAAACGCGTCGGGAGTTCTGGAAGCAGAAGTTTCAGGACAACATCCGACGTGACCGACGCGCGACGTCGCAGCTCACTAAACTAGGCTGGCGCGTGCTGGTCATTTGGGAGTGCCAAACAAAGGACATCCGTACACTTGCCAAACACATGGGAGCGGTGCTTCCAGCATTAGCCGAAAACCGTACAGTTTGTGACCCGATGTACGGGCGCGCGAAGGACCGGAGGCTCAACTGGGCAAGCAATTGTACATCGCGGAGACCATCGCTCCAAACCCGGCAGACCTCGTCGAGTCGCTGAGAGACTTCGGATACACCCTACCCACGGCTATCGCTGACCTCATCGACAACAGCATCACTGCACGTGCTTCAGAAGTGCACGTCACAGTCGAGTCTTCGTCCCCGCGCGCTCATATCTCTGTCGTCGACGATGGGACAGGAATGTCGCTTCATCGCCTCGTGGAGGCGATGCGGATGGGAACCGTTGGCCCGTTATCCACACGGACCGGAAATGACCTCGGGCGATTCGGACTCGGTCTGAAAACCGCCTCGCTTTCGATCGGCCGCTGCCTGACGGTCATCACAAAGTGTGAAGGTGACGCGGAGCCCGCGCTCCGCCGGTGGGACGTTGAACACATCCGAGCCACCGGGAGCTGGACTCTGCTCGCGGAGCCAACACCGGTTGCCAAGCCCTACATCCAACGGATCGCTTCCCGACCATCCGGCACCGCCATCATTGTTGAGGACCTTGACCGCGCCAGCTTCCTGCACGTCCCCGAGAACGCCAAGCACACCCACCTCGCAGATGCACTGAAGGAACTCAGTGCCCACCTCGGAATGGTGTTCCACCGCTTCATCGAGGATGGCCTCACCATCAAGCTCGGAGCCACTGCGGTCAAGGCGTGGGATCCCTTCGTGATATCGAAGTCGTTCCACCTTCCGACCGATCCGGTTCGATACCTGAGCTCGGACATTCCCGTCACCCCCTTTGTGCTTCCACATCAGTCCCAGCTCACGGATGTCGAGTTTGAAGATGCATCGGGCGTTAACGGCTGGAACGCCCACCAAGGTTTCTACATCTACCGCTGCAAGCGCCTGATCGTTCCCGGAACGTGGCTGAACCTTGGGCTCAAGAAGGATGAGCACTTCAAGCTCGCCCGGATCCGTGTGGATCTGCCGAACACGCTCGATGCGGAGTGGAAGCTGAACGTGATGAAGTCACACGTCGCTGCACCGCCTGCGCTCCGGGACACGTTCGCGAGAATCGCGCGAAACGTGCGGCACGATGCTTCGAACGTGTACCGCCATCGTGGTGAACGTGAAGTCACCGTCGAGGGGAACCCGCCACGGGGGCTCTGGAAGCGGCTGGACTCAAAGCGCAAGGTCAGGTTTCGCTTGGACCGGACGCATCCGGTTCTCTACGCGCTTCTGAACGGGGAGGGTCCGACCAGCAGACTCTTCTCGGATGCTGTTTCGCTGATCGAGCAGTCGCTTCCAATCGACAGTATTCTGCAAGTGCCATCTAGGTCCCTCGAAGGGACGGTACTTCCCGAAGATGCCGTGAGTATCGAAGGTCTCGTCGAGATCGCAAGAGCCACTGAACAGTTCTACATCCGTGCCGGGTATTCACGAGAGGATGCCCGCAACCGTGTTCTCTCCGTCGATCCGTTGGTCCGACACCGCGAAGAGATTCTCGCACGACTCCAGTCCACCGGCACTCAAGGCGAGGGCGGCACCAGATGAGCACTGTCGGATCATCAACAATTGTCGACATGTACCTCAAAGACCTCTTCCGGCCGGAAGCACCGCCGACGCCGGAGGATGTCAACAATACGATCTCGGAGTTGCTCGGCAGCTCTCCTTTCTTCCGGCACTTGCTCCCGCTTCAGCGGGCCATCGTGGACGAGATTCAGAAGCGAATTACCGTTCGAATCGGCGCAGCTACAGCACTCGACAACAGCGAGAACCACGAAGAGTGGCTCTCCGCCGCGGATCGCTCTGGCTGGAGACTCTGGCCCCGCTTGCAGCGGTACCTGACCCACGAGAAGCGGTTCCCTGTGAGCGTGCTCGCAGAACTCGACCGCTCCACAGATGCGACACTGGAACGTCTGGAGTCCCCGGACCGCAATGATCGATGGGACCGGCGAGGCCTCGTGGTCGGACATGTTCAATCGGGCAAGACGACGCACTACACGACACTGGCCGCCAAGGCACTGGACTCCGGATACCGGATCGTCATCATCCTTGCCGGAATCCACAACAATCTGCGTGCTCAGACTCAGAGCCGAATCGACGAGTACCTCGTGGGCCGAGATAGCCGGGCAATCAAGCAGGCAATCAAGACCGCCCAGCTTGAGAACCAAGGCCGGATCGGTGCGGCTGAAGCCGATTGGAAGCGCGGCGAGACGTTCGACGGCTTTCAGGTCATCACGAACACCACCTCCGAAGACCACGGTGACTTCCGAGCGGTAGAGCAGCAGATGTGGTTCGAGGTCAACAGCGGCGCCCGCCTCGTCATGGTCGTGAAGAAGAACACGAGTGTTCTGAGGGGCATGACAAACTGGCTCAACAGCCTCATGGCTTCGGGTTCCGGAGACCAAGCCAGAATCCCCCACCCGACCCTCATCATCGACGACGAAGCGGACCACGCCTCGGTCAACACGGCGGACCCTGAAGCGGATCCGTCGAAGATCAACGGGTACATCCGCCAGTTGCTCCTCTACTTCCAGCGAGTGTCTTTCGTCGGATACACCGCGACGCCGTTCGCCAACATCTTCGCGGACCCCGACAGTGATCACACCCACAGGTTCGGGCCGGACCTGTTTCCCCGGTCGTTCATCGTCAACCTGAAGGCTCCGAGCAACTACGTCGGACCCGACAAGGTGTTCGGACATCCGGGCGACGACGATGCTGGCATTCCGCCGTCACCGGCGCTCCCGATGCACGTGCCTGTGACGGACTCGCAGGCGTGGATTCCCGACAAGCACAAGAAGGACCACGATCCAGGCCCCCTCCCTTCGTCCCTTCGCGAAGCAGTCCGGCTATTCCTGCTGGCGACTGCGACGCGGGTTGCAAGGGGCCATACAGGATTCCACAGCTCAATGCTCGTTCACGGCACGCGATTCAAGATCGTCCAGAATCGCGTGCGAGGGCAGCTTGAGCGTGAACTGAGCGACCTCACGAGCTTGCTCACGCACGGATCAGAGGACACACGCCAGACCCTGCTGGCTGAGCTTCGGGGCCTCTGGGACCGGGAGATCGTCGAGAAGTACGAAGCGTTCCGCTCCGCACTTCCCGACGACGTTGGCGGAATGCCGACGTGGGATGCCGTGGCGGATGCTCTCCAGCGCAACGCCTCCCGGTTCAAGGTCATGGCGATCAACGGTGATTCCTCCGATGCGCTCGCCTACACGACCGCGAAGGACGGTCTGTGGGTTGTCGCCGTCGGCGGAGATAAGCTCAGCCGAGGTCTGACTCTCGAAGGGCTTGTGACGAGCTACTTCCTCCGCACATCCAGCATGTTCGACACGCTGATGCAGATGGGGCGATGGTTCGGCTACCGACCTGGATACGCGGATCTGTGCCGCGTCTACACGACCCCGTGGCTGCAGGGCGCATTCAGGGAGATCACCCTCGCGTTCGAGGAACTCCGCGAATCCTTCGATGAGATGGCTCGTGCCCACCGCAAGCCCATCGACTTCGGACTCAAGGTCCGCGAGCCTTCCGAGAAGCTCCTCATCACCGCGGGCAACAAGATCCGCCGTGGCGAGACGGTTGACGTGCGGTTCGCGGGCGAACTCATCCAATCACTGGACGTTCCACGGGCCGGTCCGGGAGCGGAAAGGAATCGCCATGCTCTCACTCAGCTTGTAACGTCGATGTCCGGACGACCGGCCGACAAGATCCGTGACCGCGACACGGAGTGGCATGTGTGGCGGGGCCAATCGCCGGACAAGGTGCTGACGTTCCTTCAGGCCTATGTGGCTTCCCATGAGCCGTGTCTCCGCGACGGCGCGGCGAGACTCCGCGAGTACATTCAGCACCGGCTCACTGAAGGCGAGTTGTCCGAATGGTGTGTTTGTCTGGTGTCGGTTTCAAAGGCTCGCACAAAGCAGCGAGTGCAGATTGCGGATCTTGACGTCGGCTTGAACCGGCGTTCCGCTCAAGACAACGACCCAGAAACCTACCGAATGGATCAGCTTGCAGGAAGGGACGAAGAGGCGGTGGATCTCTCCCATTCCGAGTTTAAGCAGGCGCAGGATGAGAGCGGGGTCGCGGAGAACGGCAAGCCTTCGCGCGGGGCGATCAGAAACGCGAGACCTCCAACTCGCGGACTCCTCCTTCTCTACCCGCTCACAAGAACCAAGGACGATGAACCCCTCGCAGACCCGATCGGTGAGTACGCCCTTGGTGTCTGTGTCGGCTTCCCTTCGCGGCTCAAGGGAAAGTCTCTGAAGTACACAGTCAATACGGTCTGGCGGCGTGAGCAGGACCCAACGGGAGACTGGGATGAAGATGGCCGACCTGCCTGATCTTTGGCAGCAACTTCGTCTCGTCCCTCCCCTGCCAGCCCGCGGCTTCAAGATGCGGCAGTGCGGGACGTCTTCCCATTCGCGATGCTTCGCGGCGATCAGTCACCCGCTGGCAGAGGCCGCATTCATCATCGAACTCAAGGGCGATCAACTCCGCAGTCGCTACACGGCCTTTTCCACGCGGGCGTTCTCCGTGGACTGCGGGCCTGTGGAAGGTCTCCCGCCCGACTCAACGGCGCTCATTCTCACGCTTCGGGACAGTGACCTCACGGATCTTTTCGGTCTCCTGTGCTCCGACCTTGCCGAAACAGTGGGCCGCTGTCAGACCCCTGCTGCCGTCTCCCATGACGTGGTAACTGTGCTTGAGCGCTGGAGGGCGTTCCTTCAACGCCGCTCGGCACTTCTCACCGGCGAGGAGGTTCGGGGGCTCATCGGCGAGCTCGTCACACTCGCTCGCCTCATCAGTCTTCTCGGTGCAGAGCAGGCCATGACTTCATGGAAGGGACCCATCGGAGGTATTCGGGACTTCGAGTCAGAATCGCTTCACGCAGAGACCAAGACATTTACGCCTTCAGCGGGAGCATCTATCTACATCTCCGATGCCCTTCAGCTCGAAGCGCCGACCGGACTTCGGATGAAGCTGGTGTGCATAGCTCTCGACCAGTCACCCTCGGGCAGCACTCTCGCGCAGTACGTGATGGCCGTCGAAGCCCTTCTGGCTGGCAACCCCACCGTCTGTGAGCTTTTTCGGCAGCGTGTGGCTGCCGCCGGTTTTCTTCCGAGCATGGCGGACGCACTCCCCGAGACCTATGTCGCCTTTGAGCCTCGCGTCTTCGAGGTCCGTGATGGATTCCCCCGGATCACCTCAGCGTCGATTCCGCCCGGTGTGCGTTCCGTGAGGTTCGCCATCGAGCTTGCCGTGCTCGGAGCGTTCGCCGTATCCACCGACGAGGCGATCGGTTGCCGATCGACCCCAGTTCATCCAGCACCACTGCCATGAGCCACCAGTTCCTCAACTCGGTTCTCTGTGACGCCTTCGACCGCGCCCACGATCCGGAGCTGGGGGGGCTTCGACTCAGCTCGATAGTCGCCGTCCTGCTGGAGCGACTTGAAGACGCGAGCGTCGTGTCAGAACCCCAGGTCAGCTACTTCCGATTCGAACGCGGCAACATTTCGGCGGAAGTGCATGGATGGGCTGTTGATGTCGAGGACGACGTTCTCCGGCTCGTCATCTGCATCGACGCCACGTCTGAAGTCACGCTTGGCGACGATGCACAGCCCGTAACGCTTCCCAAAGACCAGGTGGACCGAGCGTTTCGCCGCCTTGAGAGCTTCGTCCGCCACGCGCTCGCAGGGAAGTTCGACGAGGTGGAGGAGTCCCAGCCTGTAGCCGATCTGCTCAGAGTCCTTCAGGCCTCGGCATCGCAGGGGCAATCGGTCGAGCTGCATCTCATCACGACCGGAGTCGTATCGGACAGGGCCGCTGCCGCACTCAGTGACAGTGAGCTCCGCCGTGAAGTGTGGGACCTCACCCGTCTCGTCCGAATCTGCGGTTCCAGTTCGGATGGCTCCATCACCATTGATTTCGAGGAGCGGTTTGGCCAGACGCTGCCTTGCCTCGTCACCAAACCAGACGACGAAGGCGTCCAAGTGCTACTCACGCGGATTCCGGGACAGATGCTGGCGGACATCTACAACGACTACCGCTCGGCACTACTGGAGCGAAATGTCCGCTCATTCCTGCAGTTCAATGGGAAGGTGAACAAGGGCATCAGGGACACGCTGAAGACCGCCCCGCACCGGTTTCTCCCGTACAACAACGGGCTTTCCACCACCGCGAGCAGCGTTGTCCTCACGGGCGTGAACAACGGCACGGCACAGATTCGTTCCCTTGCAGACTTCCAGATCGTGAACGGCGGACAGACGACAGCGTCCATCGCCGCCGCGTCACGTCGCGACAAGGTTGACCTTGAGCACGTCGTCGTTCCGATGAAGCTCACCGTCGTGCCGCCGGAGCGACTTCAGGGACTCGTGCCGCAGATCTCCAAGTTTGCCAACACTCAGAACAGGATTCAGGAGGCGGACTTCTTCGCCAACGCTCCGTGGCACATCGCGCTCGAACGTCTCTCGCGGAGTACATGGACGAGTTCCACGCCCGACGCTCCGCGCGGCACACGGTGGTTTTATGAGCGATCCCGCGGGCAGTACTCAGACGAGCTCGCGGCTCAGGGCACTCCGGCGGGACGGCGGAAGTTCCGTTCTGAGAATCCCGGTTCGCAGAAGTTCACGAAGACCGACGTCGCGAAGTACTGGCTGAGCTGGGAGCAGCTTCCGCACACGGTGAGCCTTGGCGCACAGAAGTGCTTCGGTCGCTTCATGGAATCGGTCATCCCCCGGCGTCCTGAGCCCGACGACGCAGAGTTCAAGCGGGTCGTCTCACTCGCGGTGCTCTTCCGGACCGCTGAGTCTTTGTACGGCGAGATGGGCTTCACCGGATACCGGGCACAGGTCATCACTTACACCATCGCACGCCTGTCTCACCACCTCGGGAAGCGCCTCCCCGTAGGCGAGATCTGGAAGTCTCTGGCACTTCCCGACGAGCTCGTGGCCGCACTCCGGATTCTGATCACGGGAGTGCGGGAGGTACTTCTTAAGCCTCCGACCGGCAAGAACCTGACCGAGTGGTGCAAGAAGGAAGATTGCTGGGAAGCCGTGTTGAAGCGTGAGTTTGAGCTCTCGCTCGCGGCAGGAGAGGACTCGGTCGCATCAGCCGGCATTGAACTTGTGGCGTCCGATGCCACGACGCCGGAACAGCAGGCGGTCGTTGAAGCCGTTTGCACACTCGATGCAGAGGTCTGGTTGAGCATCAGTAGTTGGGCCAAGCAGACAGCCTCACTTCTCCCGTGGCAGAGAAGCCTCGCTTACTCAATCGGAAGACTCCGAGGGGGTGGCCGTGCCCCATCTGTGAAGCAAGCGAAGCAGGGCGGGATTCTCCTCGTGGAGGCAGCCCGCGTCGGATTCCGTCACGACAGCCTCTCATCGAGTGCTCTCGCGACAGTGTCAGCCGCGCTTGCGAACCTCGGATGAGTAACTGACGCGGCAACTGTGCAATTGACTGTCGGCGAGGCGTTTCCGGTCGAGGCTTGCGGATAGGTGCTTTGAAAGGAGAGCACTGATCCTCCTTGCTCCCGTACTTCGTAGCCGCGATTACTAGTCCGGCGGGGCTACATCTGCCTGCCTGTCAAGCATCGTCGCGAATGTCCTTGTCGAAAGCGATGAGACGTTGACGACTCGCGTCTGTGCAGCACGATTGAGAGGCGAGGTCTAAGTGTCGACGATGATTGTGGTGAATGGTTGGTTCTGGATGCACGACACTGAAGTGTTTCACAGCATCACCCGGACCTGCGGTCGGTGGCGGTTCAGTTCGCCGAGGGATGACTCCCTCACCTGCGTGCCGCGGAGATCCAGGACCCGCAGGGCGGGGAACATGTCCGGGAACAGCATCCTCCGAAGCACGTGGTCGGTCAGGTCGTTCCGCCGCAGCGAGAGGCGGGCGAGCGCCGTCAGGTTCTGGCCGGGCCCCTCCAGCAGATCGAACATCTCGTCGCTGACCCGCGGCGAGTCGCTCACATCCAGGTGCGTGATTCGCTTCACCAATGGTGTGCCCGAGGCCGCGAAGCAGGCCAGGTCCTCGTCCGAGGTTTCATTGCCGGCTAGGCCGATGCGATGAAGGCTTGGGAGGGCCCGGTCGCTGTGCGCCAGGTCCATCAACGCCCGGTGGTTGAGACCGCAGAAACCAAGGTTCAGGGCGTCAAGGTTGACCAATGCCGAGTCCTCGTGCCGCAGGAACTCCGTCGCGGTGGGGCCGAGGTAGTTCTGCGCGACGCAGAGCCTGACGAGATGGCAGAGACCCGTGCCACGTCCGAGCAGTAGGCGGAGTGAGTCGCTCGAGAGCCAGTTGTGACGGAGGTTCAAGTCGTTGAGGATCGGCATCGCGTCGGGCTCGCAGAGCATCCGAACGCCATCGTCGGTGACCTCCGACCAGCGGACCCACAGCTTCATGAGCCGGCTCAGGTAGGAGTCCGGCCGCGTGATGATCTCGACCGCCGAATCATCCAACAGGGCGCTGTCGATGACCAGAGACCGCAACGCTTCGAGCGGGCGTCCGTCGTTCAAGAGCCGGAGGGTCTGGTTGCCGACGGAGTAGAAGAAGTACGGATCGCAGAGCCGGAGATCTTCGACGAAGGCCCAATGCTCCAACTCCCAGCTCTCATCGACAGCGAACCCCGCCGCCTCGCGGCCCATCCCCTCCAGGAATCCTTCATGAGTCCAGTACTGCTGGGGTTCCACGGCCGCACCTCCCGTTCCATGCCCTCCCGGCCTCGTGCCGGGTGCCGGTCGTGCACTCGGTTCGCAGGCCGAGTGACGAGGGATCACTCCGCCGGGCAGACCTCGTGAAGAAATCTCCGGAGCCCCTCGGACTCATGCCGTCCGGCGGGGTGTGTGGTGGGGGGACGGGGGAAGCCAGCCCGCAAGCACCGGGTGGGGGCAGCGTGCGGGCAGCCGGCGCTGCGCTCGTCATCGGGGGCCCCTTGCGAGCCCCGACGACGACCGCCGAGCCGGCAGGAACACCCAGCGAGGGAATCCAACCCACTGGGGATCTGGTCCCTGGAATCGCCCGTGACGTGTGGGTCGGACCCGACCGCTCCTCCCATCCGTACCGCTGTGCATGCTGGAGATCACCATCGACAAGCTCCCGGGCGGCGATTCCGACCGCAGGCAGTGCCTCGCACGCATCACGCTCACCAACACCGGCCAGGGAGCCGGCGGCGTCAAGACCTACGACGTGCGCATCACGCACTCCGTTGGGCAAGACCGTGCGGGCCTCCCGACCGATTCGTGCCGCACCTTCGGGAACGACCACGAAGATGTGATCCGCCTCGTCCATCGGGCCCTCGGCCGGCTGCTGGGTCCGACCGACCAGGAGCGGTGAGACTCCCGCGGCTCGGGTCCACCGAGGCCAGGGACCGCCGCACCATCTCGCGGACCCGTTCGGCCGGGAGCTCCTCCTTTCGATCGTGTCGTCGGTGATCAGCTTCATCACGTGGCCGCGAAGCGGGTTGGCTGACCATCCGCCAGACCGCCCGGGCCGCTGCGCGGGCCCGGTTCTCATCCTCACCCGAGATGAACCGCCACAGCCCGCCCCGCACCACCGTGGCGAACAGCCCGCCCGCGTTGCTCGACGCCACCCGCCGGGCGTGGGCCGCGGCGGAGACGAACGCCATCGCTCCCGACTCGCTCCGCGTCGCGAGTCCCGCAGCCACCGCCCGCGAATACAACCGGGCCAGGCCCCCCACACTCCGCAGGTCCTCGCCCCGCACGTGCCCGAGGCCCCGAGGATGTTCGGCCGCTCGCGGCCTGTCCCACGGCGAGGCACGAGCACCATCGGAGTTGCACCGCGTTCCCGGTCGCCGCACCGCGTTCGCCGTCGGTTGATGGTTTTCAGATCCCGCAAGGGAGTTGCACGTGTCTCTAAGGGGTGACACGCCGCCGCCGCCGGCGAGCACCGGGGGTGACAGGCGGAAGCGCCGCACACGAACACCGGACCGCCCTCGCACGAGCCCCGCCCCCGGCGTCGATTGCCAACGCAGGTTCCACGCCGACCAGCCACCGTGCCGATTCATCACCCGCTGCGGAGCCAACTCACGCCTGAGAACACCGCTCGCCGCCAGGGATGCCCGCGACCGCTTCACACTTCGGGCGCTGATGCCGAACACCTCCGCCACCCACGAGGCCTTGCACAGCCCGCCCGAGGAGCACGCCTTCCGCTGGTTGAACAGGCACCGCAGCAGATGTCCGAACGATGTCGCCAGCAGCGTCGGCGACTTCGACAAGCACAGCTCACGCACGAGCCTTCGCGGTGCCGGAACCCGCCGCGAGGGCATCGACACGCGTCCCAGAGCGTCGAGCATCGGTCCCGGCCGCGACAGCACGACCTCCTCGACCGCTCCCGCGTGGTGCAGACCTTCCCGCGACCACGCCACCAGGCCAATGCGTTCGAGCCGCCGCAGACTCTCGCGGACCGACCGGTCCGACCCCGCCCCCGTCAACTCCCGCAGCTCGCCGGTCGTGTACGCCGCACGGCACCCTTTGCGAGCGGCGCATCGCCTCGCCACGGCCTCGAAACTCGCCAGCCAGACCCGGACGTCCAGTGGACGCAGATCACCCGTCCTGCAGGCCCACCACGCCGCCACAAACGCCCACGCCGGAATCAACACGAACCCGCCCGCCGGCTTCGTCGCCAGTTCCGGTGCCAGCCGCGTGCCGGTCCGCTCTTGAATGTTCGCTCCCATGCTCACCCTCCCGAACGCGGGCCATCCTCGGCGCCCGCGGGCCGGCAGTCGGGAGAACGGTGTTTCAGGCTGGCGGGCTGGCCCGCACGCCGGAGCTCCGACCGCGTGCCGCCCTCGCTCTGATTGGGGTTTGACTTGGGTGTTCGATCCGATCTAGGTTCGATGCACCACGGCCGTCGGACACGGCTCAGTGAACGCGTGCGCAGCACCCGTTCGACCAAGTCCGGCCGGTCCGTCCCGCGAATCGCCAAGACGCGGCACGAGGATTCGCCCCCTCACGCCCGTCGGAACGACTCGCTCCTGTCCCCGGTTCTCCTTCTGCTCCAGTCACAAGATGACCACGCCGCGGCCCGCGATTCCACGAATCGCGGCGGGTCATCGCTCCTGGACCTGCTCTCGCACATCGCTCGCCATCCCGCAAGCCCGCATCGCCGCACCTACGCTCGCACGCCCGCTGCATCAGGCCGATCCCGTCGGCGACGAGACCGCCCACCGGTGCCAGCGGTCGGACGGCACGGGCCGTCCGGTGACTCCGAGCCGACCGAGCCGCTTTACAATGAACTATGCGCGTGCTCCTGGTCATCCACGGCTACCCACCCCGGTACAACGCCGGATCCGAGGTGTACACCCAGTCGCTGGCTCGCGGCTTGGCCGCACGGCACGACGTTCGCGTCTTCACCCGCCAGGAAGACCCATTCCTCACACAGTTCGCGACGGTGGATGAGACCGACCTGGGCGACAGTCGAGTCCGGCTCCGAGTCGTCAACAACGCCGTGTCGCGAGACCGATACCGCTACGACGGCATCGACACGGAGCTCCGCCGACTGCTCGACGAGTTTCCGCCGGATGTCGTCCACGTCAATCATGTCTCGCACCTCTCGACCACGCTGCTGAAGACCGTTCGTGACCGCGGAGTACCTCTCGTGTACACGCTTCACGACTTCTGGCTGATGTGCCCACGCGGACAGTTCATCCAGCGATCCGCAGAGAGTGGCCAGGAGCCGTTCCCGCTGTGCAGCGGACAGAACGACCGCAAGTGTGCCGAACGGTGCTACTCGCTGTACTTCTCCGGTGGCGATGAGCACTTTGAGAACGACACCGCACGCTGGTCTGCGTGGGTTGGCGAGCGCATGGCCAATGTCCGCGAGATGGCAGGAGCGGTCGACCGCTTCATCGCCCCGTCGCAGCACCTGATGGAACGCTTCCGCAGCGAGTTCGGCCTGCCCGAAGACAAGTTGAAGTTCCTCGACTACGGCTTCGACCTGCCTCGACTCGCGGGCCGTACGCGTGCTCGTGAGCGCCAGTTCGTGCTTGGGTACATCGGCACCCACATACCGGCCAAGGGCATTCACCATCTCATTGATGCATTTGCCCAGCTCCAGGGAGAACCGATCCTCTGTATCTGGGGACGCCCGCGTGACCCGTACACTTCGTCACTCCGCCGCATCGCTTCGAGCCTCCCCAACCGAGCTGGTGACCGTGTGCAGTGGATGGGCGAGTACCAGAACGAGCGGATCGTCGCGGACGTGTTCAACCGGGTGGATGCCATTGTTGTGCCGTCCATCTGGGAGGAGAACTCGCCCCTCGTCATTCACGAGGCTCAGCAGGCACGCGTTCCCGTGATCACCGCCGACGCCGGCGGAATGGCCGAGTACGTTCGACATCGGGTCAACGGGCTGCTGTTCCGGCACCGCGACCGACGCTCCTTGGCAGAGCAGATGCAGTCCCTCGTGGATGATCCCGCCCTTGGCGAACGACTCGGCAGCCGCGGCTACCTGTACTCGGACTCGGGGGATGTTCACTCCCTGGAGCAGCACGTCGCCGCAGTCGAGTCCATCTACCGCGAGCTCCTTGGTCATCACGAGATGAGTTCCCCGGTCACCAAGCCCGGCCCGTGGCGGATCACCTTCGATACCAACCCGGACGACTGCAACCTCCGGTGCATCATGTGCGAGGAACATTCTCCGCACAGCACTCTCCAGAAGGAACGCCGGGCCGCTGGCCGGCCCCGACGGAGGATGGACATTGCGATGGTGCGACGCGTGCTGGACAGCTGCCGCGATTCCCGTCTCCGAGAGGTGATCCCGAGCACGATGGGAGAGCCTCTTCTCTACGAGCACTTTGACGAGTTCATCAGCCTGTGCGGCGAGTACGGCGTCAAGATGAACCTCACCACCAATGGCACGTTCCCCAAGCGTGGTGCCCGTGCTTGGGCCGAGCGAATCGTCCCGGTCGCGTCAGACGTGAAGATCTCGATCAACGGTGCAACAGCCGCGACCCAGGAGGCGGTGATGCTCGGCACCACCTTCGAGAACGTCCTGGCGAATGTCCGAGAGTTCATCTCCGTGAGAGACTGGCATGCACGAGAAGCGGGCTACCACTGCCGTGTCACATTCCAGACCACCTTCCTCGACAGCAACATCCACGAACTGCCCGACTTGGTCCGACTCGCCGCGTCCCTTGGTGTTGACCGAGTGAAGGGACACCACCTCTGGGCCCATTTCACGCAGATCCAAGGCCTGTCGATGCGCCGGTCGCCGGAGGCCATCGAGAGGTGGAACACGATCGTCGCGGCCACTGAGCTGGCAGCGTCCGAGCATCCACTGCACAACGGACGCCGGGTGTTGCTTGAGAACATTCATGCCCTCGACCCCGACCAACCCGGAGACATCGCTCCAGGCGGACCGTGCCCGTTCCTCGGAGAGGAAGCATGGGTGAGTGCGGAAGGACGGTTCAACCCGTGCTGCGCACCCGATGCCCAGCGTCGCACGCTCGGGGAGTTTGGCAATCTGACCGAGCAATCACTGATGGAGATCTGGAACGGCGACTCGTACACCAGACTTCGGGCGGACTACCCGCAGCACGACCTTTGCCAAGGCTGCAACATGCGGAAGCCGGTGGAGCGGCAATGAGCTGGGCTCAAGCGACCATCTCGGACGACGGCACGCATCACGTCATCGACGGGGTTCCGGCATATGTCGCCCGCTTCCTGTCGGTGCAGAAGTTCCATGACCCCGGACTCGCACCGGCGGTCGACGATTCAGGGGCATTCCACATCAACGCACTCGGGCACCCCGTCTATCCGAACCGCTTTCGGCAGACATGGGGCTTCTACGAGTCTTTCGCCGCCGTCGAGGACGCACGGGGATGGTGTCACATCCGCCCCGACGGCACGCCGCTCACCGACCGACGTTTCGCTTGGTGCGGGAACTTCCAGGAAGAGCGATGTGCCGTCCGCAATCTCGATGGGAGTTACTGCCACCTGACCCCAGAAGGCACACCGGCCTACGCCGAGAGATACCTCTACGCTGGTGACTTCCGCGACGGAGCGGCCGTTGTGCGATGCGTCGAACGGGGGCTGTGCACCCACATCACGCCCGACGGCCGGCAGTTGCACGGACAGTGGTTCGTTGACCTCGACGTCTACCACAAGGGTTTCGCCAGAGCCCGCGACTCCAGAGGTTGGTTCCACGTGAACGTGCACGGTCGGGCTTCGAGCGAGCACCGCTACGCCGAAGTCGAACCGTTCTACAACGGGCAGTCCCGTATCCTCACTCACGACGGCATGTACTGCGTCATCAACCACTCGGGTGAGGTACTCGCTCGCGTGGGACAACTGCTCTGACAAAGCGGACCCGCTTCGGGACATCGCCAAATTGATTCCGGCTTGCGCTCGACCTCATCGTCCGCTATGTCTTGGTGACAACGCACGCCCGCAGCCCCGACCTCCGGCTCCCCGCCGGACGTGACACGCAAGCGGGACGAATCAATCCGGAGGACCATGAACGTCACAGCACCAGTCGCCACCACCATCGCCATTGGCAACCAGAAGGGCGGCACCGGCAAGTCCACCGTCACCGTTCACCTCGCTGCGGCACTCGGCCTCTCGGGCAAGAGGTGCCTGATCATCGACCTCGACCCGGCGGCCGGGGCGACCAAGCACCTCGGAGTTCCCACCGACCGATTCGCCGGCAGCCTGGAGCTGCTCACCACCGATGAGCCTGTGGAGGCGTTGGTCGTTCGCAATGGCATGCCCAGCAACGTGGACCTCATCCCGTCACGTCCGCAGCTGTCGGAGATCGAGACATCGCTCTCCAGATTCGTCGACCGCAGCCGATTGCTCGAACGCCCGCTCGCCGAAGCGAGGGGCAGCTACGACTTCGTTCTGCTCGACACCGGCCCCTCCGCCGCGTTCGCGACGACCGTGTCGGCGTACTCCGAGGCCCAGTGGTTCCTGCTGAGTGCGTTCCCGCACCCGCTCTCACTCGCCGGGCTGGATGAAGCGCTCCGCGACATCGCGGATGTCCGCCGGCTACGCAACCCGTCTCTGGAGGTTCTCGGCGTCGTCCTCACCAACGTCGACCGGCGGGCTCGACGGCTCCGCTCGCAGGTTGAATCCTCGCTCGCCGCCATCGCCCCGGGCCGACTCTTCCAGACGTGCATCACCCAGGCGGTCGCGATTCCGGAGGCGTCGGGGCAAGGGTGCACGGTCTTCCAGCTTCCCCACGGCGAGCAACTTGTCCCCGCCGGCCAGTTCATCAGCCTCGCAGGGGAAGTGATGCACCGCATCAACCACCGCTCGGAGTTCCTGAACGGCACGCTGCAGCCGGTCGCATCCACAGGCGACCGCACCGAGTCTCATCTGCTTGTGGCGTGACGGAGGACTCATGGCCAAACCCCTCCACACGACTCCGCCGACTTCATCAGTTGCCCGCTTGCTCGACCACTCCGCCTCGGCCGCGGACACTGGTCCCGGACCGAAGGCCAGCGACGACCCGAACGCACGCTCCGAACGGCCCGACGTTCGGCCGGTTCGCGGCAGGATGGTGAAACGCGAACTGGTCCTCACCCTGCAGGCCGAGGCGACATTCCAGGCCTTGGTCGACGCCCTTCGAAGCGGCACGGCGTGCAGACTCACCGCAAGTCATGCTTTCAGAGCGCTGATGCGTACCCTTGAACCAGCGACGAAGCACATCAATCGGGCAGCCAGATCCCGGGGGCCGCTCTCGCTCCCAAGCAACGCACCGGGCTATGAGAAGGAGCGTACGGAGTTCGAAGCCGCTCTCGCCGACATCCTGCGGACGGGGTGGACTCAGAGCAACTGACCGTTCACGTCCACGGGCCATCGTCGGGCATCAACTCAGACCCGGTGGGCCGTATGGTTCGTTTCGGGAGGAACGCTTCGGCGTCGGGCGGGAGACCGACGACCACCCGATCAGCGAGAAGCGGGAACAACTCCAGCACCTTCCAGCCGATGATCCGGTCGAAGCCACTCACCACACCAAGCTGCTCCCGCCGCTGCACGAGCCAGACCACCCAGCCCGCGAGCGTCGCGTCTGCGGTCACATCCCTGAGCAACCGGCGACCATCCTCAAGCCTGCCATCATCGAGCACGTGATCGATGGTCGCGAGTGTCCATCCCAAGCGTGAAGCGGGCAGCTCCGACATGGCCCATCCTACGCATGATCCGGTTTCCGGATCATGGAATGGAATCGGCGACTTGCCGCCGCGAGAACGCCTTGGAGCACATGGCGGGCCGAGGCTGCCATAACCGACTTCGTCGGCAGGGACACTGAAGGTTCCGAAACACAAAGGAGGTTCGCATGCAGAACGGAAGACACGGCGGCACGGCCGCCAACGCATCCAGCAACGGTCAGGCCCAGCAGAACAAGCAGGCCGGGAAGAGACCCATCCACACCGTCCGGTTCGGGGCTCTCAAGGCCGCGGTCTGGCTCAACGAGACGTCCGTGGGCCCCATCCACAACGTCACGGTCAGCCGGTCGTACAAGGATGGCGACAGTTGGAAGGACTCGGGGAGCTTCGGGTACGACGACCTGCTCCCGCTGGCCAAGGCCCTCAACGCCGCTCACTCGTTCATCAACGAGCAGCGGCAGCGATCGACCGAGGCCAGGAACGAGGACGCGGTGGGCGAGGAACAGATCCCGGTCTGACCCCGCATCGTCGCGTAGCGTTCAATGATGTCACCAGGAAGGTTCCGCGTTTGTAGGGTGTGTCCCCGCCGACACCCTTTGTCGTGCGTAAGCGTCTCCCGGAGTGTGGACCATGAACGACCCGACGCTGGGCCCTCGACACGCCGCACATCCGGACCGGCCCGACGACGGCGAGCCCGCGACTCTGCTCTCGGCCCACACGCACCGGGCCAATGCACCGATCATCATCGCCATCGACGGGCCCTCGGGCTCCGGCAAGTCCACGCTGGCTCGCACGCTCGCCGACCGGCTCGGCGGTGTTGCACTCCATACTGGACGGCACTACCGAGCCGTCGCCCTGATGGTCACTATGGCCGGCGTAGATGCTGACAACCCGAGCGAGGTCGAAGCACTGCTCGTTACCGAGTCTCCGAGGCTTGACGACGCGGGTAATCTGGTTGTGAGCGGCCGCTCCTTCAGTTTGTATGAACTGGAGTCAGCGGTGGTGGACGGGGCGGTGAGCGCCGTCAGCAACAACGACGCCGTCCGATCGCAGCTCCTGGACCTGCAACGTGCCTGGATCGACGCACAAGTCCAGAAGGGCCTGTCCGTGGTTGTGGAGGGACGTGACGCCTGCACACGAGTCGCACCCGAGGCTTACCACCGGTTCTACCTCAACGCCTCGATTGAAGAGCGTGCAGCCCGTCGCTGCAACCAACGCGACAGCTCGTCCATGACCCGCCCAGAAACTCGTGCAGACATCGTCCGTCGCGACACCGCCGACCAAGGCCACGGCCGGACGACCCCCGACACACCCGGCATCACGGTTCTCGACACCGACCACATCACCCCGTCTGAAGTTCTGGAGCGGCTCTGGCAGAGTCTCGCATCCGATGCACCCGTCCCGACCATCGTCACGATGCAAGGTCACACGCCGGTGCCTCCGAGCCATAACAGGGGCTGACACAACTGGTCAGGGGTAGATGCTCATTCTTCCGGTCACTCGCCGGCGGCGACCCATGCCGCGGGCGAGAGACCGGTGGTGCAATCGAGAAGGTTCTCTCGTTTACGAAGTGCTGTGCGCGTTGCACAGCCGGTTTTCCCATGCAATCCATTTCACGAGGTATCCCATGACCAAGCAGGTTCTGACCCGCGGACACCGCGAACTGTTCCGCCGCACGCCCGATGAATCCTTCGACTCGCTCGACGCTCTGTGGCAGCACTGCCAGAGGCAGAAGTCCGAGTCGCAGGACATCTGGGAGCAGCCCGAGGCCCTCCGTCCCGTTGTCATCGACAATCGGTTGGAGCTTGGCGTCGCCGGCGGCTCGACGCGGAGGCTGAACAGCTGGAGTTTCACGCAGCTCTGCCAGCTCGCCGGCGTGAGCCGCGAGACGGTGAATCGCCTGACGCCGCAGACGGCGGCCACGGTGTTCGAGGAGACCATGCCCCCCAAGGGCAAGCCCCTCCAGGTCCACGTCCAGGGACCGCTCGCACGTTCGGTGCACGCCGCCTCGTACACGAGGCTGCACAACATCGAGCTGCTCTCGGTCGTCCGCGAGTTCGCGACGGACTTCCAGCCTCCCCAGCAGGCCGGAGGTGAAGAGAGCTCCGGCGGCACCGGTCTGTACTGCGGGGAGCAGGACATGTTCTGCTTCCTGGTGGACCCGGCTGGCTGGACGGAGATCGGCGGCGAAGCGTTCGCCCCCGGCTTCTTCCTGTGGAATTCAGAGGTCGGCAAGCGTTCCGTCGGCATCCAGACGTTCTGGTTCCAGGCGATCTGCCGCAACCACATCGTCTGGGATGCGGTGGAGGTCATCGACTTCTCCCGCAAGCACACGGCCAATGTGGGTGAGGCGGTCGGCGAGATCCGCCGGCTCATCTATCGGCTCGTGGAGCGCCGTGACGAACGCCGCGACCGATTCGCGGAAGTTCTGGCCAAGGCCATGCAGTCCTCACTCGGTCATGACGAGGAGGAGGTGTCGAAGGTGCTCAGCCGCCACGGCATCACCAGGGCACTGGCCAAGGAAGCCCTCACGATCGCGAGGCAGTCCGGACGCTTCACCATCTTCTCAGTGGTGGACGCTCTGACTCGTCTCTCCGGGCAGATCGTCAACGCAGGCGACCGCACGGAGGCTGACCAAGCCGCGTCGAGCCTGCTCGCACTCGCCAAGTGAAGCGAGGTTTGTTCCCAAGGTTGAGAGACAAGCACCACCGGCTCTCAACCGCTCTCCGCTTCGCTTACCGCATGCCTTGAACGCCACGCCTGCACTCACGCACCCGCTCAAGACGCACCGGACCGGCATCGTTGCATTGCCGCATTCAGAAGACTCAATAAGCACTCGACATCTTCGACGTTTCGTGCGAGTCTCGGGCTCGTCGCCGTACGGCGCAAGCGACTTCTGCGGGAGGTAGGTCAGCAATGGTCAACACACTTAGCCACAACCACGAACCACTGTCCGAGCGTGACACCGAGTCGCTCGTAGACGAACGACCAGAAGCACGCGTGTCCTTCACACGCCGCGCGAACTTGCGGCTTGAATACGTCGCCAACAACATGGACCTCGAGCTCATGGCCCACATCCAGATCGAGACACTGCTCCCAGTCTTCCACCGTCGGCCATTGCTGCACAAGCTGCTCCTCCGGTTTGGATACAGCACGACGCTGGTCGCTCGATTCAGAGACCCGGGTATCGACGTGCAGTACATCGAGGTGGACGGACGATTCCTGGTCCTGGACGTGTGGAGTGTCGGAAGCACCCGCGGCCGCCCCGCGACGTGCGTGATCCCACTGGTGGAACTGCCATGGACGCACATCCCGCTGTATCGGACTCACGACAACTAACCGCTGCGGTTCCTGAGGGTCTGGCCTTGCCGAGAGTCCAAAGGACCAACGACCTCACACGGAGACTGAAAGGCCGGTGCCTCCGGCAGGGTTCGCCGGACGACCACTAAAGCAGCTTTGCTGGGACAGAGTATCGTGGGTCCCAAATAGTTCGTACTGAGGTGTAGCTCGGCGAGTCCGAGCTCCGGAGAGAGCGATACGCCTCTCTTGGAATGGCTCTAGAATGATCGCAGAAGAAGCGAGCCAGAGGCACCGTGAGCGCAAAGTACCCTGCCATCCTGGGTGACCGTGACACGGCGATCCTCACGGTCCTGACGCGACGTGTCCGGGTGCTCGCGGAGTTTCAGCTTGCCAGACAGTGGTGGTCGCACGCCACCAACCCACCCGCGAGTGCGAGGAAGAGCTTGCGTCGTTTGGTTGATGCCCAGCTGCTAGCGGAGGGGATTGGAATGGCCCATCCGATGCTGCCGATGAACTCCCCCGTGCTCTCATGGTCACCGGGAACTCCGATGCCGGATGCGGAGTCAGGTTCGTACCGTCTGCAATCGCGGTGGACACTCAGCCCTCGGAGTATCCGCTGGTACACCGCCACGCAGTCCGCCGGCTCATTGATGGGCGGGTTTGGGGGCAGGCCTCCCAGGGACAGTGAACTCACCCACGACATCCATCTCGCGGAACTCTACTTACGGCTCTGTGCACGGGACGCTGCACAGGCCGCATCCTGGGCCAGCGAAACCGACCTCTTCAAGATCGGTCTCGGCCGGAGTCAGCGGTTGCCCGATGCCATTGTCCGGAACGGCGATTCGTGGCTGGTGTTGGAGTTCGGTGGGGCCTACCCGGCACCAAAGCTGCGAGAGTTTCACGGGTTCTGCGAGTACCATGGGCTCGCGTACGAGATCTGGTAATGACCGAGCGGGACCTTCGAATCCTGAAGCACATCGGGCTCTACCGGATCACGCTCCGGCCGGTTCTCGCGCGGCTGTACTTCAACGACAACGAGTCGGCGATGGCGAATGTCCTCAAACGGCTCAAGGGCCCGGGGCCCCGCAAGCCGAGCAACGGTGATGCCTCAGTTAAGAAGTCCGGACTCATCGAGATCCAAAGCGGGCTTCCGGGGAATGTCAGCTATTACCAGCTCACAAAGCTCGGGACCAGAGAGGCCGGTGTTCCCGAGGATCGGTCCGAGGCTTTCGGCAACCAGGCGCTCAACCTCCATCTCGCCATGCTTTGGTTCTGCTGCGCTCAACGCAAGCGACGGTTCAGAGTCTCGTCGGAGGACTTCCCGGCAGTTCCAACGGGCGACTACTGCGTTCTCGGTGAGGGGCAGAAGCGTTTGCTTCGCGTCTACTCCCCGGCGGAGACAGCTAAACGGTCCAGCATCCACCGGGCCATTGCTGAGCATGTGGACTTGCTCACGTCCCACCCCGGCACAACCCAGGCAGTGACTGACCGCTGCGTCGGCCTGGCCATCTTGGTTCACAGCGAAGGGCAAGCCCGAGAGCTCAAGCAGGCCATGCGGTCGGGAAAGGGCTCGTTCGGAAAGCTGCACTCAAGAGTCTTTTTGGTGATCGAAGTTGTTCCGTCCATTTCCACCCTCAGCCGGATGATCTATGAACTCAGGAACGGCAGTCCAGTCTGAACCATCCTCCGGAGTCACGACGCTCGCCTTTCGCTCGCAGAATCTGAGCCACTCAGAGAGAGAGCTGCTGGAGGCGGCCCAGCGACGCCAGGTTTACTTGCTCATGGCCGTGCCCGTGACTCTGGGTATCGGGTACCTCCTGAGCATTTTCTCGCTCGGCATGGTCATGCCGATCCTGACGCTGCTCTCGATTGTCGCGATCGCAATGGGCGTTCTGTTCTTCAAGCGGTGGACGCTTTGGCTCGTCATCCTGCCGCTCTGGCTCATCGGCGGCGTTCTGTTATCCAGCATCGCGGCTTGGCTTTTCGTCAGCCGCACAACAACGACCTCAGTTCTCTCCGTCGTGGTAATCTTGCTCTTCGCGGCCCAAGGGTCCATGCCGCTTGCGTTCTACCGGGAGTGGCTGCTCACCGACCCGCGGATGGACGACCAGGCCAGACGGGACGGCTCGCTTCCGCGCCCACATCCGCAGTGGCTCGTGCTCCTGGGCGTGCTCGCTTTGGTGCTCTTCGTGCCGCTTCGGCACTCGACCTCGCTGGCGATCATACTGGTCATCGTGCTGAGCCTTGGTGTCCTTGCATACACGTCAATCAGGCACCCGCTCGGCGTGCGTGCCGGGTTTCGTGCGTTGGTAGGCGAAGGGAGGTTCATGCAGCACTTGTTCCTCGCCTACCCCGATGCATCCGACACCGAGCCCGGCTGCTGGCAGCCCCGCTGGAGCCGCACCAGACGCAAGGTCTGGTCCACTCTGTTCATGGGTTCAACTGCGATGGTCCTCATCGTCGGTCTGTCGTTCTGCTGTCCCTGGGAACTAGTGGCTTCGCTCACGTCAGGTGAGGAATGGTGGCAGATTCCGCCCGAGGCGGAACGTCGCCACGGCTGGCTCACGCTGCCGTTCTGGCCGCTTGGTGACGGGGGTGCCCCGTACGTGTGGGTCTTCGTGGTGGGATTTGTCCTGATCTTCACTCTCCCGTCCCTAGTGCTCCTTGCCGTGTACGCGCCGGCACTACTTCGTTTGCGGCAGGCCTTCGAGGAGACTGTGGGCTCGGGGGATAGGGACCGCACCGACTGGGATGTTTACGTCGACCGCCTTCGCCACTCGACCCACGCCGTGGAGGACCCCGAGACCGGCGACGTTCTCCGCGAGTCGGACCATCTATTCATGGGCGTCTACAGGAGAACGAAGGGCCCCGTTCTGCTCCACAAGCGGATCCTCGACGAGCACATGTACATCGCCGGACAGACAGGTGCCGGGAAGACTTCGCTCGGGATCATCCCCATCCTCACCCAACTCATCCGTTCAGGCAGCGAGCGTCCGTGCCCGATTGTGATTCTGGACCTCAAGGGAGACTTGACACTATTCAACACGGCACGCGAGGAGGCGGCGACCCGCACCGCCAACGGACAGCCTGCGCCGCAGGAGCTCATGATGTTCCGCACAGACCAGGGCTATGCGACGCACTACTTCAACCCGTTCCGCGACTTCGACAGCACGTCGCATCCCCGCAGGCCCATCGAGACCGCCGAGCTGTTCATCCAAGCGTTGAGCCTCTTCCACGGCGACTTCTACGGTGCCAGCTACTACTCCAAGCAGCACCGCGACGTTCTTCTGTCCGCTCTCCACGCTGCCAAGAAGCGGAAAGCCGAACTCAAGACGTTCGACGATCTCTACGAAGCCGTGAAAAGCTACGTAGCGTCCGCCGGCGAACGGGGTCGAGACGCGGTCGAACTGCTCGCCACGATCCACGCTGTAGGACAGTACGAGCAGCTTGGACCTGCTCCTGACGGAGTCGCCAGCATCCACATGCCCGAGCTCATCCGCAAGGGTCAGCTCGCGTATTTCTGGCTCCCGTCGCAATTGACAGGCATGACCGTGCGAGAAACAGGCAAGCTTGCCCTGTACGCGTTTCTCACGGCGATGCAGGAGTATCGGCAGTCCGGCGACGCCGCAGGCGACGAGCGAAGGGGCTACCTGATCATCGACGAGTTCCAGCGGATCGCCGCCGAGAACATCCGCGTCATCCTCCAGCAGGCCCGCAGCTTCGGGATCTCGGTAATCCTCGCCAATCAGGACCCCTCCGACCTGAAACTCCCAAGCGTCGACCTTCGGTCCACGGTGTACACGAACACCCGCGTGAAGCAGTTCTTTTCACTCACCGACCCGCGCGAGCTCGAAACTCTCTCAAAGCTCTCAGGCGAGGAGACGGATTGGCTTGATCAAGAGTCGGAAACGTCGGACGGCACTTGGCGGAACACCATGCTCACCAAGACCACTGGCCGCAAGCAGATCCTTCGCGCCCGTTTCCGAGCTGACGAAGCACGACTCGCAACCGACGCCCCGAATGACTCGGTGCTGTACGTTTCGCGAGGTCGCGGCTACACGCAGCTCCAAGGAGTTCCACAGTCCATCACCACTCCTTGGCCCACGACGCATGAGGTATACGTCCGTCGGCTGGAGACGCCGTGGCCACGCGTCGAGAAGATGCCGGGCACGGCGGCCAACACGTCCTCACCGGATGACCACGAGGTCAAGGCGGCGAAGCGGAGCAGTGAGTTCATGACACAACTCGAAGCGGTGGTCGGCCGCCTTGAACAGGAGCTGTTCGGCTCCCAGCCAGGAGGACCGCCGCCTCGACCGGGCTCGAAGGCACGGGATCGCGGACGGGGTAAACGGGACAACTCTGGTACTCAGCCACCACCGGAGCAGGAGGATGACCGCGATGAGCCATAGATTCAGTTCGTCCCAAAAAAGACAACAGGCCCAAGGGCCCGTGTCTTCCGAACATCTCGGAACATACACGCCTCCATCAATACTCCCTCTCGTCTTGAGAGGTACGGTTGTTTGTCGCTCAATGTCCTGTCGGACAATCAGAGACAGACACTCCGTGCGAGGGTGCACGTCTCGGGATGTGGGCCGCCACTTTGACCTGACGGGCGGCTGGAAGGGTTTGACCGATTATACGTCTCCGAATGCGTCGAGGTTGCCGAAGGAGCCTACCGCATGAGCACCGACCTCGCGTCGAGCCAGCCTGTCCCCGACCCGTCGGAGCCCCAGCCGGACACGGTGACACCGGATCGCAACCGGCGGAACTGGGTGGGTTGGCTTCTTGCCGCCGCGTTCGTCGCCCTGTTGTTTGTGGAACTGGGCCCATGGCCGGGGTTGATCACCAATACGCTCGGCCTGTCAGTGTCATCGCGAACAGCGTGGAGAGACGACGCCGGCGTCTCCGTACCGACGAGCCCCAGGGCTCCGACCTACCGAACCGGTCGCAGACTCTCGTTCGACGACGCTGAACTGGCCGAGTTTGCCCGGCACTGCGACGCGGTCCTGCAGACCTTCCAGCATCTTGACAACCAGAACGCCGGCGACTATTCGGCCGTCCGGAGGTTCTATAGCGATCGGGTGCCGGAGCTGTTCACTTCCCTGACGGCACAGCTGTTTCCAGAGGCGAACGCCATCCGCTGGAAGACGTTCTTGGAGCTTGACGTTCCACCTCGCATGAAGAGACCGTCCGATTTCATCCCCTTCTACGAGGACCTGATGCTCGCCGGTGTGACACGGCAGCTCACCGCGGGACACCTGTCCGAAGTGGTTCGGTACATCGATTGGTGGAAAGCGGCCGCAGTCAAAGAGGACGCCTATCGACGGTCGGCACTCTCACTGGCCGACTACATGCCTGTTGGGCTTCGTCCCCAGACGGATCTCCGGCCACGTTGGCAACTGTCAGGACTCGACGGAGCCCGGCAGTTCATGGTCGACAAGCTGGAACGGGGCAACGTCGCGGGGCCAGGCCCAGGGGAGGATGCACAGAGAGTCCCGACTCTAGGTGAACCGCGTGGCTCGCAGTCTCCGCCTTGAACCGCCCACGGTACGAGCTGATCCCCGAATCGCAGACTACGGGCCTCCAGCCGGAGGAGTGTGGACGGCGGTTCGGAGGCAAGTCGCTTGCACAAAGGACGACGAAGTGCCGTCCGCTACCCACTCGACGACCCACCTGACCGTTGGGTCGGGCCAGGTCGACCGTCGGGTGGGCCAAATCGCTCGCAAGTGCCGGAAGAGCCATTGGTTAGAACGCGACTTCTGGCGCGCTCCGCATCCCTTCCAAGACAGCTCCCTTGTACCCCGGGCACGCATCCACCACACGACTCAGGCTCATGGTCACGCGGCTTCCGTGGCTAGGAGCGGAGAGTCGGAAGCGCTCTTGAGACGGGAGTTGCGCAACGCGGAGGATGGGTCCATAAAGGACGTTATGGTGCACCAGAGGGAGGGGGTCGCGGGTCCTGTGGGTCCGTCGCCGTCCGGAGACCTGATACGTCTTGACAACCGTGCCGAATCGTGTGTCGGGGAGCCCGGGATGCGGCCGCGGGCGGAGTTGCCCGTGGCGATTCGATCCGCCGGGCCAGCCGCCGCGACCCGGTTCGTCGAGTTCTTTGTGGCGACTATCCGAAATCCGAATACTCGCGAGGCGTATGCCCGGGCCGTGAGGTCGTTCTTCGGGTGGGCTGAGTGCCTCGGGATCGCCCGACTAGACCAGATCCAACCCCTCACCGTGGCCGCCTATATCGAGTCGACGGGCAAGACTCACTCTCGCCCTACGGTCAAGCAGCACCTCGCCGCGCTGACTGGACTGTTTGATTGGCTGGTTGTCGGTGGACACTTGTCGAGCAATCCGGCCGCGTCAGTCCGCGGACCGGCCCACGTCGTCCGCCGAGGCCTGACCCCGGTTCTCACCGCCGTCGAGGCCAGAAGTCTGCTCGACTCGATTCCCTTGAAGGGGGCGACGTCCATTCGGGACCGCGCCCTCATCGCAGTCATGGTCTTCAGCTTTGCCAGGGTTTCTGCCGCGGTAGGAATGCGCGTCGCCGACTACTTCCCGGAGGGAAAGCGATGGAAGCTCCGATTGCGGGAGAAGGGCGGCAAGCAGCACATCGTGCCATGCCATCACACCGCGGAGGCATATGTGGACCAGTACATCGACGCGGCCGGAATCGCCGGTGAGTCCGCGAGTCCGCTCTTCCGGACCACCGACCGGCGGGGTTGTTTCACCGACCGTTCGATGACGAGGAACGATGCGCTCAGAATGGTCAAGCGTCGAGCCCGAGCGGTTGGACTTCCGGCGTCAATTTGCTGCCACACCTTTCGGGCGACGGGCATCACGTCCTACCTGGAGAACGGCGGAACCATCGAGAAGGCGCAGGCGATCGCGGCCCACGAGTCTCCCCGCACCACCAAGCTGTACGACCGAAGGAATGACGAGATCACGCTCGACGAGATCGAGCGGATCCGGATTTGAACGGAAGGAGAACGCCGTGGTGACCCACGGCGCCCTCGCGTGGGCCGCGGCTACTTCACTACGCCCTCTTCCTCGCTTTCATCTTGGGGGTGCTTACCGACGTCCCAGCTCGAATCATCATCGTCCGGGCTGGATTCGGGTTCGGTGTTGTCGGCTTGGGCTGCGACTTGCACTGGCTTGAGGGATGATGCTTGCCGTTCGTCACTTTCAGACTCCTTCCGCATGGTGCCCAGGAGCAGAGTGCCCCCGTTGTAGTACTTCCGCAGGGCATCACGCGAGCCCGCGGCGAACACAACCGTCAGCGTGAGCAGCAGGGCCTCGACCCAGCCGAGTCCGGCAGAGGCCGCGTGCGGAGAACACCGCCACATGGCGTACGCGGCCGTAAGGGCGACGAGGCTGTTCCCGTAGAACTGGTAGTAGCGGTAGTGCTGCTCAACGAGGTAGTCGAAGGCGTCGAGCCGCTCCGTCAGGCGCGACTCGTCCAGTGTGGGGCGGACCAACCCCGTGAAGTGATGGGCCGTATCCAGCACGGCCCAGCGGATGACGCTCGCGGTCATGCCCGACCCGATCGATGCGAGCCCGACGTACAGGACGCTCGCCACCGTCGGCCCATTCGTGCCGGAGTCGCCAGCACCAACAAGCCACACATGCACCGAGTCCGACAGGCTCCCCACTCCGAGCAGCACCACGAAGCCGGGCAAGACGTAGGCGATCAGCAGTCCAAAGTTGCGGGTGTTGAAGATGTCCATGCTCCCCCAAGGTCTTCCCGAAGACGACCAAGGGGGCGGGCCCGCACGCGGGACCCCGACCCCCTAGTATGTCCTGACACGGAATCAGGATCAAGCAATCTGACACGGAAATCGGATCAATGCCCCAAAAGGCCCATCGCACCGACAACTACCAGCCCGTTCCCGAGCTCCTCAGGCACATGCGGTCAGAGGCCGGGCTCACCCAGCGTGCTCTCGCCGAGCTGTTGGACCGGCCGCAGTCCTGGGTTCACAACTGTGAAGCCGGCGACCGGCGTGTCGACTTGGCCGAGTTCGTCTCGTGGACCCGGGCGTGCGGCCGAACGCCGCGTTCCGCACTGGACCACTATCTCAGAGCTTTGGAGCCCTGAGCTGGCCGCTGCGTGCGTGAAGATCGGGCCGACCGTGCGTCTGAGCGTCAGGACCTCGTGTCCGATGGTCCTCTGTCCTCTGGCTTTGAGTTCCCGGTTCACCACCCGGAGCAGGTTGAGAAGCTGGCGACGGATCGGGGCGTACGGCTCGACCGCGACCGCCCGGAGTGCTTCACGGACGCCGGCCGGACCACGGTGCGCCGCCACATCGAGAAGCCAGGCCCGGACCTCCAGGTACTCCCGCCGTTCGATGCGGACGTGCGGGTGGCCGTCCCGGTAGCTCACCGCATACCCCGCGTACTTCACCGGGACCCGCCGCACATCACGGATCACGTGACGTTCGTCTTCGAAGAAAGCATGACGGCCGTGCGTGGCCAGCAGCACAAAGAACCGCCCGTGGCGGATGTACTGCATGTTCGCGATCCCCAGCTTCTTCCGTCGGGCCCTGGCCCACTTGGAGATATCGATCCCATACCGCTCCACAAGCTTGGCGTCCACGCGAAGTGGATCCTTGCCGTCCGGAACGCGGCCTGACACATAGAACCAGTAGCCCCGCCCGACATAGGACACGGCGAGTTGCTGGATGAACCCTGCGATACTTTTGGTCACACATCGGTACTCCGTCATGCTGCATCCGTTATGGAGCATCGGCCGATGCGTGTTGCACAAGGAAGCCGGGTGTTTGAGGGCACACCCGGCAAGGCCCGTCGAACCGTTCTCGTCCATGGTCGAACGGTGAGTGCTGCGGCCCTGGAGGGACGCATCACTCCATTCTCGCCATGCACATCGCGAACCTTCGCCCGGTTCGCACCTTCGCCGCTCGAACCTCCTTTCCGCTCCCACCAGGGCACGGACGCTGGTTTCCCAGATCGTCCGTGCCCAATACATGGTGGTAGCGCAGCAACAACCTCGACTCGCACAGCGGCGTACTCCGGGTACACCTGTCCTGTGCATCGTCGAAACGCCGCCAAAGCGGGCCCGTCCTCCCAGACGAGTCCGCTCTGACCGCTCATGCCTCCAACCAAGGAGCCAAAGCAAGGACGGGAGAGTGCTCCCCCGCCCCCGCTCCGGCGCGTGCATCCAGACAGGCGCCTCGTGTGAAGCTTCGGCCCGTCAGCCCTTTCGTCGTCTTCTGACCCGCAGGTCTGTGCCCGGCACCACCCGTCAGCACATGAAGAACAGGACGCGACGGCCTTGCCGCGTCTCCGCCCGGCTCCCGCCGGCTTCTACTCAGGCCACACTCCCCCTCTGCGAGGTTTGAACCACCGGAGCGTCGCCGCTCCGGCACCGGGGACCTACCCGGCCCACGCAGAGGTTCCCGCGTTAGCAATGGACTTCGCTCGACCGATCACGTCGGTAGCCGGTGTGACCCGGCGGTCCTGTCGTCGCACGTCTGACGCTTCCGCATCAGCGCAGTCACCATGCCCCAGATGGAGCACGCTTTCGAGGGGTAGAAACCAGAAGCTCCCCTCTACCCATCGACGACAGGCATTCCCTGTTCGGCATCGTCTTCGGTCGAACTCACCGGCAAGCCCTTGACGCCATGACGGCTCGGGCCTCTCGTGGTTGAGCTTTTCGCGTTCCGAGACTTACTCGGATACCCGGTGCTGATAGGCACCGGCCTCGTGCGTCGCCGCACTCGGGCTCCCCACGCCGGGCAGGTTGAACGGGCCACGTCCTCACGGACGCTCGGCCACGGACCCCCTGCACGAGATTCGGACACGTTCGTGTCCACACCCGCTTTGAACCATTGCGGCTCGGCAGAACGCCGAGACTGTCCGCGTCGCCCGGCTTCTGCCGGTGCGAAAGACCATCGGATAGAACGCACGGATTACTCACGGCCATCATGGCCGGTGGATTACTCGTGCGAGCCTCCGTCGAGCTGGGCGAGCCACTCTCATGGCAACCCAGCTCTACGGGCGTGACACTCGCCGGATGGTCAGTCCGGCCCCTTCGCCTGGTTGGTGGCCAGGCTCGGGGTGCATCACCCCATCTGGAGCACGCCGAGCACGCGTTGTGCGTGAGTCGACGACCGCAGGGCGGAGCCCTGCGGAATGTGTTATGGCATCCGAGCCACCGAGTGTGCTTTAGCCGTCGATGCCAAGGGCTTTGACTGTGACGAACATCCGTGATATTGCCCAGACATGCGATACCGCCCGTTCCTTGCGCCACACGAAGACCCCAATGACGGGGAGCCAGCCGCTCGGGGCGGGTGGCGCCTGTGGTTGGCCGAGGGTGGACCGCCATTCGTCGTGTGCACCGTATTCGGTGTGTTCGCCGGCGGCGACCTGCGTGCCAAGTACGGGGTGGAAGCAGATCACTTTCTCGACCAGGTGTTGCTGGTTGTGGGGGCGGTGCTCCTGGTGTGTGTGCTCGTCGGAGCATGGTCTGCCAAAAAAAGAAAGGGACGGATTTGATCCGTCCCTTTGGCGGGTGCTTACTGGAGCAGGAACCAGAGTCTCGTTGCTCCGACTCCTACCCAGAAACCACCGAGGGCACCCACGATGGCTCGCCACGGCCCTTCGTAGATTCGTCTCTCGATATAGCGCTCGTACCGTTGCACGATCACTTCTCTCTCTCTTGCCGGCTTTTTCATACGTTTTCCTCCATCAAAATCCCAGTTTCGGTCCTCAAACGAACCGACACGGCCTTTGGATGGGGAGCCGGCCTGCGAGACGCGACAGGTCACCTCTTTGACGAGACGGGTGACGGAACGATTTGTTCTGGTAGCTGGGGGGCCATCCGCGCGGAAGTGCTTCAATCCCACAAATTCTGCTGGACACCAACGGAACCGGCGTTAGCATATACGCGAACAGACTGGAGAGGTTTCGCGTGGCGAAGAAAAAAAACGGCTTGGACATCCCGATCGGTGAGAGGCTTCGCACGCAGCGGATCGAGGTCGTCAAGAAGGGCCTCCGCGAGATGGCCGGCCTGCTCGGCATCTCACCCCCGCACCTGACCGACATCGAAAAAGGCAATCGCTCCCCTTCCGAGGACCTACTCGTCAGGATCAGCAAGCTGTACAACATGGATGAGATCGAACTACGCACCGCCTGGGAGAAGGTGGACACCGTGGTCAACAACGTCGCCAAGAAGAACTCGACGACGATGCGGCGGGTGCCGGAGTTCCTCCGTACCGCCAGCGACCTCACGGATGAACAGTGGCAGGATGCCATTCGGCACGTGCAGAACCTCAAACGCAAGAAGTGACGGAGTAACCCGTGGCGACTGGCGAGTCCCCCATCCTGAGGCTGCGGCCATCCGTCAAGCGAGTCGAGTCCGCCGCGTGGAGGACGCTGCAGGATTGCCGCGAGCGACTCGGGTTGGATCGATTGCCCGTACCAGTTCCGGTCGAGCATTGGATCGAGCACCCGCTTGGGTACCGGTTCGGCGTGGTCCGGCTGGAGAAGGGCATTCTCGGCCAGGCGTTCATCAAGGACCGCGAGATTCTGGTGAGCGATCGGATCTCTCACGAGGGGCGGTTTCGGTTCACTTGTGCGCACGAACTCGGCCATCAGGTGCTGCACCGAAGCAGACGCGGAGCGTACACGGACGCGAACGTCATGCACTCGGGCCCCAAGCAGCGTGTGGAGTGGGAAGCAGACCGGTTTGCTGCGGCGTTCCTGATGCCGATTCCGCTTGTCATTGAGCACTTGTTCCTTCTGCGCGATGAACTCGGGGTTCCGCGCGAGCAGATGGCCACGCTCCTTCAGTCCGGTGAGGCCTCGCTGTCACTGTGGCGTGACACGTTCTTGCCAGCGATTGCCGCTCGATTCGGCGTCTCACGCGAGTCGGCGGTGTATCGATTCGGTGAGATCGAACTGATCGACGGCTCGCCGTTCATGGTCCACGAACATCGGCCGCGGCTCCTAGCCGGCCGGCCAAGGCCCGGCGCGCGAGCCGGTGGCGAGCCGAGCCTGTTCCAATAGCCCCTTTTTCGGGAGTATGTTCGCATGCGTGCAAACAGAGTAACAACAGGGTTTTCGGCGCCAAATCCGCACCATCCGCGCGCCGCCGCGACCCCGCAGCCATTCGCCGCTGCGTCAACTGCAGCGAGTAGCGACACGAGCACCACCCGATTCGCCCCCACGCCGTGGCCAGCATGAACGACCACTTGCCAACTCTGTTCGTCCCTGGCGCGGAGATCCATCGGTCCCGTCAGTCGGTGCAGTCGGATTCGCGGTCATCCCTCGTGCACCGACAAACCAAATCGCTTCTCGTGTCTGGAGGCGCAAGCCATGATGCCATCGCGTGACTGGTTCTCCGATGACGAAGTCTCAGCTCTGTTCGCCGCAGTCCGCACGCCGTGGTGGAAGGCGTTCCTCTCGCTCGGTGTCGATGTGGGGCTTCGACCGGTTGAGGCGCTCAACATGCTGTGGGAAGACATCGATCCGACCACGCTGAGTGTTCGTGTTCAGCCGAGGCGATCTGAAGAGCTCCGCTTGGACGATGGAGCGGTCGTCCCCGTGCTCGCGTTCTCTCCGAGCGTGAGCTGCAGCCGTACCGTCCCGGCACCGCCGTACACCATCAACGCTCTGCGCCGACTTCGACGAACGTGCGAATGGGGATCTCCTTACGTGTTTGTCCCAGCTGAGAGGTTGTGCCGACTCTTCCCGCTATTGGACTCAGGCCGATCTGCCACCACCACTGACCTTGCGCCGGGAATTGGGCGGGTCTTCGTGTCTGTGCAGCGTGAGGCCCGCGTCGAGCTCTCGAAGCGATTCCGGCGATCGCTCGCCGAAACTCCTTGGCGACAGCGGACTCTCGCAGCACTCCGTAACACGTTCGCACAACGTGCCGCGGAAGCGATGCGTCCCGCGGATTTGGCGGCACACATGGGCTTTGCGCGCAGCACGGCCGTCCTGGCGCACTACGACCGCAACTTCCGTGACCGTCGAGGTGAGGCATGAACCCGGAACCTGGTACCAGACCGAACCGAGAAGCCCGCCTCACGGTCAATCGGCGAGAGGCGGCACAGATGCTCGGGATCAGCGAGCGGCTGCTCTGGACGCTGACGAACGCGGGTGAGGTCCCGCACATCCGGCTTGGTGCCCGGGTGCTCTATCCCGTGAAGGCTCTCAACGAGTGGATCGAAGAGCGCACCAGCGGCTCCGACCGCTGATCGACTTGGACTCGGCGGCAGGTATGATCGCGCCGCGGATTGGAGGCCACCATGGCGACCGTTTTCAAGCGTGGAGGCAAGGGACCATGGATCATCCAGTGGTATGACCACAAGGGTGACCGTCGCGAGATGTCCAGCCGAACCACGGACAAGCGACGCGCGGAGCAACTCGCACAGAAGCTCGAATCCGACAAGCTGCTCCGCAAGACGGGCATCATCGACGCCGCCACAGATGGCTTCGTGCAGCACCGAAAGAGCCCCCTCGGCGAACACCTCACCGACTACCTCGCCGACCTGCGCCACCGTGGGTGCAATCCGCGTCACGTGCGGACCGTTGAGATCCAGCTCAACCGCATGATCGATGACATCAGTGCCAAGCACCTGACCGACCTTGAGCCCATCAAGGTCGCTCGCCATCTCCGTGCGCTCAGGTCGGTGCCCGTGAAGCAGTTGCGTGAGGAGGCGAGCGAGGAGAAGCAGCGGACGATCGGGCCCCGAACCGTGAACGCGGTCCGGTCCGCCGTCATCGCCTTCCTCAACTGGTGTGTGCGGACTGGGAGATTGCCCCACAACCCCTGCCAGCACCTGCCCAAAGTCGACGAGACCAAGGACCAGCGTGTGAAGCGCCGGGCGCTCACGACCGAGGAACTCACCCGGCTCGTGCAGACCTCGGACCGACGCGGGCTCGTCTACCTGGTGGCCGCTATGACCGGGCTCCGGATGAAGGAGATGCGATCGATCACCTGGGGCGATGTGGACCTTCACAACGCCGCGATGCTGGTCCGCGCGAGTATCGGCAAGGCCAAGCGGGACGACTGGATCGCGCTCACAGCGGAGGTGGTGCAGGCCCTGACAGCGGCCAAGCCCAAAGGCGCGTCGCCCGCGGACACTGTCTTCCCGACGCTCCCCACAACCCGGACGTTCTCATCGGACTTGGCCGCTGCCAAGATTCCCGAGTACGACGCCGCTGGCCGGCGGGTGGACCGCCACGCCCTGCGGACAACCGCCGGCACGATGCTCGCCCGGGCGGGCGTCATGCCCCAGGAAGCTCAGCGGCAGATGCGGCACGCGGACATCAAGACCACGCTCCGCCACTACACCGACCTGCGACTTGCCGACCAGGCACGAGCGGTCGCGAAGCTTCCGACCATCTCCCCAGTCGGGGTTGATCTGGCGGCCACGGGCACGTGCGGACCGACCCCCAGCACCTCCAGCAACCCCCAGCAGTATTCCCAGCAGTCGGTGCGCCAAACGGCACCAAACGACGCCTCGGCGTGCCAGCCGGTGCGAAAACCCGGCCGAGAGACCGGAGTCGCGAAACCCTCAAATTCTGCGGGAAAAAGCGCGTCTTTGCGAGGGCGTGCGACGCGTTACACGAAAGCGGGCGACCGGAATCGAACCGGCGACATTCAGCTTGGGAAGCTGACGTTCTACCGCTGAACTACACCCGCAGCGGGCGAGGGGGCCTCGCGTGGTTGGAGTATATGGCTCGGGTCGGAGTGCTGCAAGCCGAGCGCGGAGGGGTCGATTGGGTCGAATTAACGGAGACTCGGGGCGAGCGATTGCCAAGGTGAAGCGGCACCTTGGTCTCTCTAGCGGTTGGGGCTGGGCGTGTGACTTCGAAGCGGGCGGCATGGGGTTCTCACCCTCAGCGTCCGGAAACTCGCGCGCGGGTAAAATTTTTTTCATGCGACCGGGTGCACTGTCCAATCCGCAATATCCTCTTAATAAGGGTCCGTTGATCTCGGTTGGGTGTGTCTCCGAGGAGCAAGAGCGTGCGTCAACACCGTGGCGGGAAATGTAACGCGAGAGCAGGGCGAGTCCTTCGGCGTGTGGTGTTGTGGCTGCCCATCGTCGCGGTCGGGCTTGCGGGTGCTGCGGGTTTTGCGGTGGCCGAGGGGTGGGTCGGGCGCGGGACTGAGGAGCATCTGCCACCGATTCCGTTTCCGCCTGAGAATACACTGACCGAAGAGAAACGCGTGCTCGGCAAGATCCTGTTCTGGGATGAGCAGTTGTCATCCGACAACACGATGGCATGCGGGACGTGCCACATCCCGAGTTTCAATGGCATGGACCCGCGTCGCGGGCGCAACCCCGGGCCGGACGGGATTCTCAACACGCCCGACGACAAGCTCGGTTCGCCGGGCGTGATCGCGGCAGACGCGAACGATGAGTATGCGCCGCTCGCGCCTTTTGGGCTGAGGCCTCAGATCACGCCGCGCATCGCGCCGACAAACTTCATGTCGATGTATGCGCCCGAGTTGTTCTGGGATGGCCGGGCGGGCGGTGAGTTTCGCGATCCGTTGACGGGTGATGTGCTCATCGCCAGTGGGGGCGCGCTGGAGAATCAGGCGATCGGTCCAGTGCTCAGTGATGTGGAAATGGCGCACGCCGATCGCGACTGGGTTGCGGTGTCGAGCAAGCTGTCGGCGGTTCGCCCGCTGGCATTGGCGACGGCGCTTCCGCCCGACATGGCGGAGGCGATCGAATCGCACCCGACGTATCCGCAGTTGTTCGAAGCGGCTTTCGGCACGGGCGCGGTGACGCCGGCACGCATTGCTTTTGCGATCGCGACATATCAGCGCACCTTGTTTCCTGACCAGACGCCTTGGGACGGATGGATGAGGGGTGATTTCTTCGCGCTCACGCCTGCGCAGCGAGCGGGCATGGAGGTTCTGGAGGCGTCGTTTTGTGCGCCGTGTCATATGCCTCCGATGTGGACGGATCAGACGTTTCGCAACATTGGCTTGCGGCCGGTGGCTGAGGATCGCGGGCGGCAGAACGTGACGGGGCTGGCGTCGGATCGTGGCAAGTTCAAGGTGCCGACGCTGCGCAATGTCGGGCTCAACGACCGCTTCATGCACAATGGGCAGTTCGAGACGATCAACGATGTGTTCGACTTCTACGCGCGCCGGAACGGGCATGTGTCGTTCGCGGACAATCGCGACTCGCTGGTTGGGGGCGCGATTGCTTTTTCGGCTCTCGACCAGGCACGCATCATTGATTTTATCGTCAATGGCCTGACGGACCCGCGTGTCGCGGCCGAGGCGTTTCCGTTCGATCGTCCGAGATTACACAGTGAACGAGCGCCCAATCCGGCGCTGCTTGGTGGCGGGACGCCAGGGACAAGCGGGTTCGTGCCACGCATGATCGCGAATCGGCCTCCGGTGCTGGGAGATGCGGGCTTCCGAGTAGGGCTTGATGAAGGGTTGCCCGGGGCGTTGGCGGTGTTGCATGTGTCGCGCACTCCCCCTCAGGGTGGCACGCTGATTCCTGATGAAGTGGTGGGGCCTGTGGTGCTTGGGGGGATTCAGCCGGGGCAGGGATTTGCGACGCTTGCCTGGCCGATTGATGGCGACGGCTCGTTCGACGGGGACATCGTGTTCATGCAGTGGGTGGTGACCGACCCTGCGGCGGCCGGGGGGCAGGCGCGGTCGCGCATCGCTCAACTGACTTTGTTCTGCGGCACGGGCCTTTGCGAAAGCGTGATGTGCCTAGGGGATTTTAATGGCGACGGAGATGTCAATTTCTTTGACGTACAAGCGTTCCTGACCGCGTTCTCGGCACTGGACCCCAAGGCGGACTTGGTGCCCGATGGCGAATTCAACTTCTTTGACGTGCAGGTTTTCCTCTCGGCGTTCTCTGCCGGTTGTCCGTGAGGCTCGGCGGTTTGTTCCCTTTGGACTGGGTCGTCGCCTCAGGCTGCGTTGAGAGTGCGGAATTGGCGAAATGAGCGCTTTCTTTGCGAGGAATTGCCTCGATTCCGGCCGGGTGAGTCTGTACAGTGGTTGAGCCTCGAACAGGCGGCGCGGTCGCGCGGCCTCGCAAAGTCCTGCACGAGGAAATGGGAGGAATGTCGGGCGTTGCTTTCGCCCGACCGATTGCACGGGAGAGACCATGAACAGAGGGAATGGGTGTTTGGCCTTCACGGCCGGGGTGATGCTGTCGGCGATGATGGCCCAGGCAGGCGTCGACGGCCTTCGCGTTGTGACTTGGAATATCTCGAACTATGCAGGTGGGCGTCAGGTTGATCTGACGACGTCGATCTATGGTGTGTTTGAAGGCCGATCGATGGACCCCGACGTGCTTGTGGTGCAGGAGTTCATCTCGCAGTCGGCGGTCGACACGATGCTCGGCATCTTGAACAACGCACAAGCAAGCCCTGGCGATTGGGCAGCGGCTCCATTCGTCAATGGTCCGGACACCGATGGCGCGATGTTTTATCGCACGAGCAAGGTGGAGTTTCTGGGGCTGACGATCCTTCCAGCCGATCCCGGCACGACCGGCGCTCCGCGCGATGTGCAGCGCTATGACATTGGTCTGGCTGGATACGCCGCACCTGCGAGCCAGATCGCGATCTACAACTCGCACATGAAGGCGGGCTCATCGTCGAGCGATCAGGCGCGGCGCCTGATTGAGGCGCAGAAGATCCGCTCGAACGCCGAGACGCTTGACCCCGATGTCAACATCATGCTGGTTGGGGACTTCAATATTCAGTCATCGAATCAGGCTGCCTATCAGCATCTGATTGCGACCATCGCAAACTATGGCAAGCAGTTTGCCGATCCGATTGGCACGCCCGGAAGCTGGAACAACAACTTTGCGTTCAGGTTCGTGCACACGCAGGACCCGATCGGGGCTGGCGGCATGGACGATCGGCACGATCAGATACTGGTTGATCCATCGTTTGGCGATGGGGTGGGGCTTGAATATCGCGGCGCGTTTGGCGTGCCGTACTCGACGACAACGTGGGACGACCCGAATCACTCGTATCGCTCGTGGGGCAATGATGGCACGAGTTTCGATCTGGCTCTGCGTACCGTCGGCAACACGATGGTTGGCGAGGCCATCGCGATCGCTCTTCGCAATGTCGCGACCAGTGGCGGGCACCTTCCCGTGTTTGCCGACTTTATCGTGCCAGGAAAGATCATTGCCGACACCGTGATTGATCTCGGTCCGATTCCGGTCGGTTCGGTTGTGCAGGGGACATTGATCGTCGGGAACGGTGGCAACGTCGCGCTGTGGGGCCCGACGGGTGTGGGATCCATCAGTTATGTGTTCGAGGCCGACCCGGGTATTGTGCTTGCGGCCGGTCCGTTTGCTGACGACGCGGGTGGCACGCTCAATGAGCATGAGTTTGCGTTTGAGTTGGCGGTTGACCACCCGGGGGGGCCGGTGTCGGCCGAGGTTAGAGTGATCTCGGATGATGTCGATCAGCCGGTCGTCACCATCGTCATTCAGGCCAATGTGCTTGCGGGATGTTCGCCCGCGGACTTTGCAGTGCCATTCGGTGTGATTGATTTCTTCGATGCCCAGGTGTTTCTCCAGGCTTTTGCAACAGGTGACGTGCTGGCCGACCTCAATGGCGACGGCGAGGTTGACTTCTTTGACGCACAGTTGTTTCTCCAGGCATTTGCTGATGGATGTCCATAACAGTTGAGTTCGCGCCGTGGGTTTCGGGCGCAAAATGAAGGAGAGTAGAAATGAAGCGGTTCGTGTGCGCAGCTGTGAGTGTGTTGGCGTTGAGTTCGGGCCTTGTCGGAGCGCAATGGACATCTGACCCGGCGGTCAATACGCCTGTTGTGGCGGCTTCGTTCAATCAGGATGTGTTTAAACTCGGAGTCGCGCCCGATGGTTCGAGCTGGGTCGGTTGGTACGACTTTCAGCCAGGCGGTGTGCAGGTGCGTGTGCAGCGGCTTGATGCCGACGGCAATCAGACGTTCGACCCGGCGGGGCTCGTCGTCTCGGCCAATCCGCAGAATACGTCTGTGACCGACTGGGATCTTCGTGCAGACGCGAGCGGCAACTGCATGCTCGCGTTCAACGACATCCGCGCGGGAGGCGATCTGGACATCTATGCCTACCTGATCAGTCCGACGGGCACGATGCTGTGGGGCGCGAATGGCGTTACGATTTCCGACAACACTGACTTTGAAGCCGATCCGCGCATCATTCAGAATGGTGCGGGCGAGTATGTGGTGATCTGGTCGCGCTCGGGCAGCGGGCGCGGGTTGTACATGCAGCGATTGGCAGCCGATGGCACGCCTCAACTGGCGGCTGGAGGGCTCAAGATCGCTGGTGTGAGCACCGAGTCGCCGGCGTTCCACGAAGTCGTGGCTGTCGGCTCGTCAGACGTTGTGGTCTCGTGGGTCCGCGACACCACGTCATTTGCCAGTCCGCGGCATGTCTTTGCGCAGCGTTTCGACCAGAGCGGCCAGCCGCAATGGGGGACCGACCCGGTCATCGTCATGAATGCCACTGTGGTTCCGATCGCCCATCGCCCGCGCTTGATTGTCGATGCGAACAATCAGACGGTCATCGCCTGGCACGACACGCGCACCGGAAGTTTTCGTGCTTATGTGCAAAGGCTTGATATCTCGGGCAATCCGCTCTTTGCATCCAATGGCCGTTCTGTTTCCAATGAGGCCAACCGACTTCAACTCGATCCGGCGATTGCGCTGGCTCCGGGTGGCGACGTCATGATCTTCTACCGGAATCTCGATTCTGCGCAGAATCAGCAGAGCATCAATGTGCAGCGGTTGGATAATGCGGGCGATCGCCTTCTTGGCGAATCCGGCGTCGAGATGCTGCCATTCAACAACCAGTTCAAGTCACCCCCTCGTGCAGCCCGTATCAATGGCGGCGTCGCGGCCATTCTTGATCGCCAGCCCGATTTCGGCAACCCCAATGGCGTGCTCGAACTCCTGCGCGTCGCACCCAACGGGTCGTTCATCGACGCGGGGCCAATCAGCGTGTCTACAGCCACAAGCCAGAAGGGGCGTCTGAATCTGGCGGAGGGCGGTAGCGGATCCTTGATCGCCGCTTGGAGTGACACACGCAATGGCGACATTGACGGATATGCCCAACGCATCAACGCAGATGGCACGCTCGGAGGCGGGAGCGGGCCCTGCATCGTGGACCTCAACGGCGATGGCGAGGTCAACTTCTTCGATGTTCAGATCTTTCTGGCAGCCTTCTCGGCCCAGCAGCCGCCCGCGGACTTCAATGGCGACGGTGAGTACAACTTCTTTGACGTGCAGATCTTTCTTCAGGCATTTTCAAACGGGTGTCCATGAACCGATGGCGTATTGAGCACGGGTTTGCCGCGTAGACATAGTGAAGGGAGATTCTCATGGATCGTGTGACGCATTCACTCTGTCGCGTGCTTCGCTGTCTGACGTTGGGTGCCTTGTTGCTTGGTTCTGGCGCGGCGGATGCCGGTCCGGTGCCTATCGCCATCATCAATCCCTCGTTCGAAGCGAATCCCGTTTCCCCCGGGTGCTTTGCCGTGTTTGGGCCTCTGGGTTGGCAGGCATTCGATCCGGGCGGCATTCTGGATGGTTCACTGGATGTGCTAGGCGGGTTGCATCCGCAGGGCGGGCCGTATTACGTTGCCCCGCCGCCCGATGGGCAGCATGTCGCCATTGTTTTTCTTTCGGGTGACACCGGGGCCACGCCTGCGGGCTTGCTACAGGTTCTCGGGGCAACACTTGAGCCGAATCAACGCTACACATTGAGTGTTGGAGTGGGCAACATCGCCTCTGGCACAGGCCCACCGCCTTGCGACGTTTTCGGTTTTTTCAATCTCGATGGCTTTCCCGGGTATCAGGTCCAACTGCTCGCTGGTGGTGTCATTATCGCACAAGACGACAACACGCTCGATGGCCAGCTCGGCGAGGGAGAGTTTGGAGCGAGCATCGTCGAACTCGACGTTGATGCCGACCACCCGCAGATTGGGCAGGCGCTCGAGATTCGACTCATCAATCTCAATCTGCCGGGATCGATCGCGGAGCCGGGAATCGAAGTGAACTTCGATGATGTGCAACTGACAGCCACTGCGATCGCTTCGAAGTGTTCGGCGGATCTGACGGGCGATGGTGTGCTCGACTTTTTCGACGTACAGTCGTTTCTCGCGGCGTTTGCAGCCTCGAACGAAGCAGCCGACTTCAACGGCGATGCCTTGTTCGATTTCTTCGATGTGCAACTCTTTCTACAGGTCTTTGCAGCCGGATGTCCATAAGGGCTCGGGCGGTGCGGGCCGGTGCGGCGTACGAGTTGCGGCTTATTCTTCGTCGAATCCGCGAGCAACCAGTTCGGAGAGAGCCTGCACGCACTGCGTGGCATCTTGGCCTTCGGCGACGATTTCGAGTTGCGTTCCTTGCGTGGCGGCAAGCATCATCATTTCCATGATGGACTTGCCACTGACGCTCTCGCCCCCCTTGACAACAGCGACCTCGCACTTGAACTTCAAGGCGGTCTGCACGAACTCGGTCGCAGGGCGCGCGTGAAGTCCGAGCGAATTGACAATCGTCACCTTGGCAGCGGCGCGCTGGGCCATATCGAGTTCCGTACGATGCTGCACGTTCGATCCGCGTGCCGACGTCAGCCCGCGAGCAACTGATCGTCCGCTTCCTGCATGAGCGTCATGACGTCATCGGGCGTCGTTGCCTGTCGCAGGAAGCGCCTGAAGGTGTCCTTGCGCAGGTTCTTGAAGATGGTTTCCATCGCCTGGAGATGTTCTTCCGGGCGGTTGAGCGGGCTGAGCAGGAGAAAGATGGAGTAGACCGGCTGCTTGTCGAGTGCGTTGAAGTCAACCCCGCTTGGGCTGAGCCCGACGGCGGCGACAAGCCGATCGACCGAAGCGTGTTTGACGTGGGGCACTGCCACGCCGCGACCGAATCCGGTTGAACTCATGATCTCGCGATCGAGCACCTTTTTGACGAGTTCATCGCCCAGTGCCGCATCGGCAGCCCCCGAGGCGAGCAACGCGCCGACCAGTTCGCGGATGACGTCGTCGCGAGTCTGGGACTGAAGAGTGCAGACCACGGCTTTCTTGATGACCAGTTCGCTCAACTTCATGTGTCACGCATCCATGAAGCGAGGCATTTCAGCCCCGCTTGCCTTGTTTGAGTTTTTCCTTGTAGTCCGTCAACTGTCTCCGACTCTTTGATACGGTTGCATCGATAGCTCCGTACACGTCTTCGCCGTCGGTATGAGAAACGAAATTCTCGTGCTTCTCGACGTCGACAACAAGCTCGACGCGATACACGCGATCGTGGTCAGGCTTCGAGATGGTGCATGTCACCAGTTGCGTCCCATCAAAGAACTTCGGAAGTTTCTCGATCTTCGATTCCGCATACTCCCGAATCGCGTCTGTCACTTCAAACTGACGACCCACGACGTCAATCCGCATTGCTTGCCCCCACGCCGGCTGAGCCGGGTATCAAAACCCACAGCATAGCAGACTCGAAACCTCTTGCCCAACCCGACCGGTCATTCACCTTCCGTTTGGGGCGCATCCTTGGCTTTCTCCACGAGGCCTTGCGTTGACGCTGCAATGTCCTCGGCCTTGAGGGCACGCAGCGTCACTTCCTTGTCGGGGATCAGCACTCCCGCGGTGATCACAAACCGCAGGGCCTGATCCACCGGCATATCCAGCGCCTTGACGCGACGGCGGTCAACATTGATCGTGAAGCCGGTGAACGGGGTTGGAGACGTCGGGATAAACACACTGACTACCTCGCCGCCCGCCATCTGATCGACGGCACGGAACGACTCTCCGGTCAGAAAACCCAACGTCCAGATGTCCTTGCTCGGGTATTCCACGAGCACGACCGTGCCAAACGCCATGGCGCGATCCCCGAGGATCAGTTCCACGAGTTGCTTGACGTGGGGATAGACCTGCTTGAACCCAGGCACCCGCGCGATAAATCTTTCGAGCCGACCATACACCTGCTTGCCCACGAAGTTCCCGAGAAGGAGCCCCGCGAGATAAATCAACAGCACCGCAATCACGAGGCCGACGAACTGCAGGTACCACCGGTCGGCCCAGAATCCTTGCAGATATTCACGCCGATACTCTTCCGAAATCTCGTCGCGGCGAATCTTGAGGACAAGCGCGCGCTCTTCCGGATCGTCGGGCCACTTTCCAGCCTGGCGCAGTTTTGTCCTGACCTGTTCGTCCGAGATGACATACCACGCTGGAGGCTTGTTTTCATCCACCACCAATGGCATCGCCCACACCGTGCCAAAGCGAATCCCCCGGTTGATCGGCTCGGCAACGTTGTTGAGCAGGAACAGGAACGCCTGCCACAGGATCCAGAGCGTCACAATCGACGGGAGCAGAATCGCAAGCCCTCGGCCAAAGAACTTCTTGAAGTCACTCTGGAAACTCGTGTCTGCTTTCATGTTGTGCCACTCACCATCGCCTCAACTTTGTCCACAACAACGCTCATGATTCGGAGGGTGCATCGTCGAAGTACGCATCCGGATCGTCAGGTTGTTCGGAAATCAATGCTTCCAGATCAATCGCATCCGCGTCGAATCCGAGAACGGTGTCGTCCGTTGGGTGCATGTGACCCTTCCCCCGACGCCCGCCGGCCTTTTTGGCCTCCCGGGCTGCTGCCTCTTCGGCTCGCCGACGGCTCCGATAGATCACACGGATCGGGATCTCGGCAAACGGTAACTCTTCGCGCAACCGATTCATCAGGAACCGCTCATACTGGCTGTCAAACAGCACCGGGCGATTCACCACCAGCACCAGTGTCGGCGGACCCGTCCGCACCTGAGCCGCGAACAGCACGCGCCCGTGATGCCCGAACTTGTTGGTCGGGCCTTGCTTCTCGATGATGTGCTGCACCACGCGATTGAGTTCGCCGGTCGAGACGCGCGTTTGAGCCTGCGCGTTCAGGTCAAACGCCAGGTCGAGCACGCCTCGCACATTGAGCCCATCCTTGGCCGACATGAAGGCGATGGGTGCAAAGTTCAGCCCGCGCAGTTCACGCCGAATGTACTTCTCGTAATCTTCCACACCGATCTTCTGCCCATGAGGCCCGGCGCGCCCCTCGACCAGGTCCCACTTGTTGATCACAATCAGGACCGGCTTGTACGACTCGACAACCAACTGCGCCAACTGCTCATCGACCTGACTCACGTCGGCCGTCGCGTCGATCATCAGCAGCACCACATCGGCCCGGTCGATCGCTCGTTTGGAGCGGTCAAACGCGTACCACTCGATCGGCCCCTGAAAACTCTTCTTGCGCCTGAGTCCGGCTGTGTCAATCACCAGAAACGAGCGCCCACCGAGTTCGAAGTGCACGTCGATCGCGTCGCGTGTCGTACCCGCAATTTCCGAGACGATCACACGGTCTTCACCCGCAAGACGATTCACCAACGTGCTCTTCCCGCTGTTGCGCTTGCCGACGATCGCAAGTTTGAGATCAACCTGCGGCTCACGTTCCTCGCTGTATTCGACGAGTTCATACAACTGGTCGATCAGGTCGCGCCGGAAGTAATTGCTCTTGGCCGAGCACATGAGCGGATCGCCAAAGCCCAGTGCTGCCAGTTCGTAGGCGTGCGCTTCCCACTTCGGGCCGTCGACCTTGGTCGCTACCACGCGGACATTCACCTGCCCGCCGTCCGTCCTGCCCAGGCGCTGCTCGCGCAGCATCTTTGCAATCTCTTCATCGGCACTGGTCGGCCCAGCCTGCGCATCAACCGCGAAGAGGATCAGGTCCGCATTGGACACCGCTTCGCGGATCTGAAACTCAATGTCCTTGGTCAGGCTTGACAGATCCTGCCCGGTTTCGTCGTAGCGCCCATCATGGGCTACATACACCCCGTAGCCGCCTGTGTCGGTCAGTTCGATGGGTTTGATCGGCCCGCGGCCGTCAGGGCTGTCGAGTTCGACAATCACCGACACGCGGTCGCGCGTCACGCCGGGCGTCGGGTCAACGATCGCCACCCGCTCGCCAGCGAGCATGTTGAGCAGCGAACTCTTCCCGACATTCGGGCGACCGACGATGGCGACGCGGGGTACGGGCATGGCTGTGATCCTACGACCGCTCAGCGAACAAAGGGGTCGCAAAGCCTCCGCAATCGCTGTATCCTTACATTCAGACTCATGATTTCCGGCTTCAACGCTTTCGGCCTGTGGTACACCTTGCTGCTTGGCGCGGCTCTGGGGGTGGTTGCGCCCATCGCCAAGGCTGGCGATCCACCCGAGGATCAACCTGACCAAATCCCTCCAGGCCCAGTCGCGAGGCTGACGTCCATTCACCCTGAGCACCCTAACAATGCTGACCTCGAACCAATCGCACGGGCAATCGGGCAGGCTCGGGTGGTGGTCTTCGCCCAGGCGTCGCCCGATGATGGTGCCGCTTTGTGGGCCATGACACGGTTGACCCGCTTTCTCATCCGGCAACACGGTTTCAGCGTGGTGGCGTTTGAAGCTGGTCTGTACGACTGCCGTGTGATGAACCTCCAGTTCGCTGCGGGAACGGACCCCACCATTGCCGCGCCCCAGGGCCTTTCCGACTCACTGGCCCGCTCCGGGTTCACCAGCAATCTCTGGCGTGATACGTGGAAAAGTTATCTCACCCCTCGACCGATCGAGCTCTGTGGGTACAGCCCCGAGTTCTCCGGCTTGCGAACGGCCCGCCAACTCCCCCGCGACCTGCTCGACTTCCTCGGCTCGATCGAGCCTCATCCGCTCAGCCGCGACCAGCGTCGCACCTACTTGACCGCACTCGAACGCCTGAACGATGCCGCCGATGCCGAAGACCACGCTGGTACTGTCCGAGCATGGGAACACCTCAATCAACTGCGCAGCGTCCTTCATGCCAACCGCCAAGCGCTCGAAGCCGCGACGAGCGAGCTTGAGTTCGGGTGGTGGGACCGCATCATCACCGATGCGGTGAGCAATGCGCAGGGGTTGATGCGCCTCGTGGGCGACGAATCGCTTGTGAGTCGGCGCGCAGCCAACCAGAGTCGCATGGGCGAGCATCTCGTGTGGCTCGCAACCGAGGTCTATCCGGACCGCCGCATCATCGTCTGGGCCAATTCGCTGACGGCGGTCCGCAGGATCGATGAAATCACTACGAATCCGATGCCGACCAGCAGCATGCCTCTGGTTTCGGCGGGCCAGGCGTGGCACAAGGCATTGGCAGACGATCTGTATGTGCTGGCATTGACGACGGCGAGCGGATCGCGAGGCTCCATTCGAGGCGATGCCACAATGGTGCCATTGCCGTCCACCGACACGCTTGAAGCACATTTTGAAGGCCTGAACTGGCCCTTCCTGTTCGCCGATCTTCGGACGACCGACCTACGCGAGCCGGGGTGGGAGTGGCTCGATCAGCCCCAGCGTTCGGGTATGCTCGGGCTTGGGGCCGACGTTGGGCTCCCTTCAATCGCGACCGCCCGAGCCACGTGGCGCCGTCACATGGACGGCGTGCTCTTTCTTCGTTCTGCATGGCCCAACAGTTTCGAGGGCCGGTCGCCTGAGGGTGAGTCGCATACCGTGCAACTGGAATGACGCGCGTTCGGCCATTGATCCCGGTCATCATCGGCCCGACAGCCGGCGGCAAGACCGCTTTGGCAGTCGCATGCGCCCAGAAACTGACCGCTGCGACCGGCTGCCCGGCGCACATCATCAGTGCCGACTCCGTTCAAATCTATCGAGGCATGGACATCGGCTCAGCAAAGCCAACCGCGGCCGAGAGACAAGGAATTCCGCATCACCTCATCGACATCTTGGACCCCGACGACGCCTTCACAGTTCACGACTGGTTGGCCAAGGCCGACAACCTGATCGAGGAATTGCAGCGCGTTGGAATCTGTCCGGTCTTGGTCGGTGGAACACACCTCTACATTAAGGCACTCGTGGATGGGCTCTTCCAAGGCCCGACACCTGACCCCGCCTTGCGCGAAGAACTCAGTATCCGCCCCCTGAGCACACTGCGGCACACACTCGAACAGGTTGACCCGGAATCTGCAGCCCGCATCCACCCTGCCGACCAACGACGAACCGTGCGCGCACTCGAGGTCTATATTCAGAGTGGGGTTCCTATCTCTATTTTGCGACAGCAATGGGACCGCCAGCACCCGCGCCGCGACGACCTGCTGCTCCTCGGGCTTGATTGGCCGACCGACCAGATCAACAGCCGGATCAATCTTCGTGCGAAAGAAATGATGGGCCTTGGGTTCCTTGATGAGGTCCGTGAGCTCCTGCCTTGCATGGGAGTTCAAGCCCGGCAGGCGATCGGGTACGCCCAGTTGGCAGCCCACCTCCGCGGCGAATCCACTCTCGAAGACGCTCTCGAACAGATTAAAGTCGAAACCCGGCGGTTTGCCAAGAACCAACGTACTTGGTTGAAACGGCTTTCGGCAAATTCCTCGTTCAGGTGGGTCCCTGGTGCGTCGGTTGAAAGCGAAGGAACAGCGCAAGATATTTCCAGACAATGTCTTGCAACCTGAAACCGACCTCCGGGTGCATCGTGCGCACAATGAACAGTTGGAGGATCGGTGACGAATGATCCGAGAGAATCCTCCGCAGCGAGCGCTTGACATGCTCGCTGGTGGGGTCTTCTCTCACGATCAGGAATCCGAGATCACCATGGCAAAGCGAACGACGACAACAAGGAAGACACCCCAATCCAAGCGTGGAAGTCGGCAGTCGTACAAGGCTGGCGACGCTGCGGGGAAGTCCCTCGTCATCGTCGAGAGCCCGAGCAAGGCCAAGACCATCAACAAGTATCTTGGCAGCGACTTCGTGGTGCTGGCAAGCATCGGGCATGTGCGCGATCTGCCTTCGAAGTCACCCAAGGGCGACAAGTCACCGGTACCGGGGGTGAACCTGGAAAAGCAGTTCGCGCCGACGTATGAAATCCTTGATGGCAAGGAAGATGTGATCCGCGATCTGAAGAAGGCCGCGAAGGACGCCCGCGAGGTCTGGTTCGCAACGGACCTTGACCGCGAGGGTGAAGCGATCGCATGGCACTTGGCGCAGGTGCTCGGCATCGCGCCCCAGGACGCCAAGCGGGTGGTTTTTGCAGCCATCACAAAGGATGAGATCGGGCGGGCGTTCCACAATCCGCACCCTATTGATGTGGATCGTGTCAACGCCCAGCAGGCGAGGCGGATTCTGGATCGGATTGTGGGGTATCAGGTCAGTCCGCTGCTGTGGAAAAAGGTGGCGCGGGGTCTGAGTGCGGGTCGGGTGCAGTCCGTGGCTGTGCGACTGGTCGTCGAACGCGAGCAGGAGATCCGGGCATTCGTGCCCGATGAGTACTACCAAATCGAGGGGAATTTTGCCCTGTCGGCCACGCTCGCTGAATCGCTCGGGCCCAAGTGGAAGAAGTTTGTCGGGCAGGTGGACGAGAAGGGCAATGGCCCGACGAAGAAGAAGCAGAACGCCTGGCTCAGCGAACACGAAGCGATCCACGCCGAACTGGTCGAAGTCGGGGGTGCGAAGTTCGACATCGGGCAGAAAGGCAAGGACGCAAGCAATCTTATTGATGACGCCAGATCGAAGTTTGACAAGGCGCAGACGTGTGATTTGACAGGCGAAGTGGCACGCGTGCTTGAACTCTGTGGCGGCAAGTCGATCCAAGTCCAGACAGAGGAAGTCACGGAAGGTAAGGGTCCGGCGCGGTGGAAGCGGACGATCTCGGTCGAGATTGACCCGAAGGTCCCGTACCGCATCCGGTCGATTGAGACCAAGCAGACGACAACGCGCCCGAGCGCGCCGTTCATCACATCGACGCTTCAGCAGGCGGCTTCGAGTCGTCTGGGGTACGGAGCGCAGAAGACGATGCGGGCGGCGCAGGCGCTGTACGAGGGCGTCGAGATTCCGGGCGAAGGGCCGGTGGGTCTGATCACGTACATGCGTACGGATTCGACGCACATCGCGGGCGAAGCGCTCAATGCCGTGCGCGAGCACATCGGCAAGACGTATGGCAAGGACTATCTGCCGGAGAAGCCCAACTTCTTTGGTTCATCGAACAAGGCGGCGCAGGAAGCACACGAAGCGATCCGCCCGTCGTCTCTGGCGTATCCACCCAGCCGTGTCAAGAACGCGCTGCGCGATGACCAGTTCAAGCTGTATGAGTTGATCTGGAACCGGTTCGTGGCGTGCCAGATGACTAGCGCGCAGTGGGAATCAACCGCGTTTCTGATCGAAGGCGGGACGGACGCCAGGCAGCCCGCGGTGTTCCGGGCGACGGGGCGGCGGTTAGTGTTCGATGGGTTTTATCTCGTCAGCGGCGTGCCGACGGGTGATGACGTGGTGCTTCCGAAACTTGAGGAAGGGCGGGCGGTCAGTCCGTTTGCACTCGATGCCGAGCAGAAGTTCACAAGTCCTCCATCGCGCTATTCAGAGGCGAGCCTGATCAAAGTGCTCGAATCAGAGGGCATTGGGCGGCCTTCGACGTATGCGTCGATCATTCAGGTGATTCAGGATCGTCGATACGTTGAGCAGATCAGCCGTGCGTTTTATTCGACGGATCTGGGCGAAGTGGTGACGGAGAAGCTCAAGGAAGCGTTCCCGAATCTGATGGATGTCGGCTATACGCGCGAGATGGAGGCGCAGCTCGACAAGATCGAGGAGGAGCACCTCGACTGGATCGACATGCTGACGAAGTTCTATGGCGAGTTTAAGGCGAGTTTGGCACGAGCGCACGAGGAGTTGCAGCACGCCAAGGCGGAGGTTCAGCCTTCGCCGTATGACTGCCCGACATGCGGCAGTTCGCTGGTGTATCGCTTTGGGAAGAACGGGCGGTTCTTGAGCTGTTCGAAGTACCCGGAGTGTTCGTACGCGAGTCCATGCGACAGACAGGGCCGGCCTCGAACGGCGGAGTTCGTGAATGTGTGCTGTCCGAAGACGGGTCGTCCGATGGTGCGCAAGACGGGTCGGTTCGGGCCTTTTCTGACGACGATTCTGGAGAGTGGTGAGGAGCAGAGCGTCGGGATCATTCTGAATATTGACAAGAAAGGGCATGTCACGGCACCTTCACAGCCGCCGCTGGTGACTGAAATGACGTGCGAGAAGTGCGGCAGCCCGCTGAACCTGCGGGATGGTGCTCGCGGGCCTTGGCTTGGGTGCAGCGCGTTTCCGAAGTGTCGCGGGCGCGGCAAGTGGGCGGAGTTGCCCGAGAAGCAACGCGAGGCACTGGGGCGTGAACTCGAACAGCACGCCAAGGCGCATCCGATTCCGATCATCACGACGCTCGACGGGCGTGCGCTGACCGACGCCAAAGGCAAGCCGGTCAAGGATGCGCCGACAGTCGATCAATTGGTACTCGAGGAAGACCCGAGGCAGGCGTCGGGCAAGCGAGGGTCGGCAGCGTAGAGCAGTACGTCCGACACGGCGTGCTCTGATCCGATACTCTCTGGCAAGCCATGTCGAATCCTTCGGTTCTCCAGCGACTTCGCAAGATCATTGCTCAGCCCGAATCGGTGCTGATCGCGATCGGCGCGATTGTGGGGACACTGACTGGGCTGAGTGCGGTGGCGTTCGCAGAGGCGTTGCACAAGGTGGAGGATGTTTCGCAGGGACTTCAGCGTGGGATGGCGGGTTTCGGGCCGGGGTGGGTATGGGTGATCCTCGCGCCAGTCATCGGCATGGGACTCACGGGCGTGCTGGTGTATTTCTTTGCATCCGAGGCCAAGGGGCATGGCGTGCCTCAGGTGATGACCGCGATCATCCAGAAAGGCGGGGTGATGCGCGCCCGCGCTGGTCTGGTCAAGGTTTTTGCGTCGATTTTGACGGTCGGCAGCGGCGGCTCGGGCGGTACTGAAGGGCCGATCGTGCAGATCGGATCTGTGCTCGGCTCGTGGGTTGGGCAGAAACTGCGCGTCGATCGACAGCAGTTGGTGACGCTGGTCGGATGCGGGGCCGCGGCCGGAATCAGTTCGATTTTCAACGCGCCGATCGCGGGCGTGTTCTTCGTTCTGGAGATTCTGCTGCGCGATTTTTCAGTCCGGACATTCACGCCGATTGTGGTCAGTTCGGTCTTTAGTGCGGTGACGACGCAGGCGGTGCTCGGGAGAAACCAGGCGATTTTTACAGTCGATCAGATGCTTCACGATACGCAGTTTCGGGTGGTAGAGCTCCCGAGCTTTGTGTTGCTGGGGTTGGTGTGCGGGCTGGTGGCGGTGGGGTTCAACCGCACGCTGCACACGATCGAGGATGTGTACGAGCGCATTCGGATACACCCGCTGCTCAAGCCGATCACGGGGGCGGTGCTGCTTGGGCTGATGGGGCTTGCATTTCTGGAGCTATCGCGCGCCAGCGGCGTGGTCGGCGACAGCGCGAGCATTCCTGCGATCTTTGGCAATGGATACTCGACGATACGCCACCTGCTCGAACCGGACTCATACGCAAACGGTTCTCCGATGGCGACGGCGTTGGTGCTGGCTGCGATGCTGATCGTGTTCAAAGCCATCGCGACGAGCGTGACACTGGCGTCGGGGGGCTCGGGCGGGGTGTTTGCGCCGAGCCTGTTTCTCGGTGCTGCGGCAGGGGCAGGGCTGGGCACTGCGCTCGATGGGCTGAGCCTGTTGCCTGAGAGCGCGACGCCTGCGTCGTATGCTCTGGTCGGAATGGCAGCGGTGGTGGGCGCGTCGATGCACGGGCCGTTGACGGCGATTCTGATTCTTTTTGAACTCACACGGAATTTTTCGGTCGTGCTGCCGATCATGCTTGCGGCGGTGGTGGCCACGACCATCTCGCAGGTGGTGGATCGGGATTCGATCTACACGACTAAGTTGCGTCGACAAGGCGTGCTGCTCGGCGGGTCGCGAGATCTGACGATTATGCGCGGCATCGCGGTGTCGAGTGTGCAACGTGTTCCGCTGCCATCAGAACCGATATACGCGTCTGATCCGCTCAGCAAGCTGATCACACAGCATGCGAACCATCATGTGCCGGACTTTGTGGTGGTCGATGCGGAGGGGCGATACATGGGGATGGTGACCGGTGCGGACATGCGCACGGCCTTGATCGACCGCGAGGCGATTCCTTTGCTTCTGGTGGCGGAGTTGTTGCGGAGTGACCTGCCGACGATTGTGGCCAGTGAGTCGCTGGCAACGGTGATGGACAAGTTCGCGGAGCATGATGTAGCGAGTTTGTGTTTGCTTGACCCGGCCTCGCCGGACAAGCCTTTGGCGCTCATCACGCGGTCGAACGTGATCAAGCGGTATCACGCGGCACTGGGCGAGTCGTAGCGGAGCGGGATGAATGGGCTGGTAAGACGTGCTACGCTTTTGAACATTCTCTTGTCAGCGTGCTCGCGTTCATGGCGGAAACTCAACATGCTCATCAGAATATTGACGCTCGGACTGTTGTTCCTGTTCGCTTCGGGGTGTGGCAGCGCGTGGCAGCGGGCCTATGAGAGCCGGTCAGCTTCAGCGGTGTCACGACTGCCAGCGAGTGTGCCGGTGGTGGTGCGCGAGGTTCCGTGGCCGAGGCTCGAGCAGGCACTGACAGAACTGGCGCAGCGACGAACGACGAGCGATGTGCACTACGACGACTGGTCGCTTGAGGACAAGCGAGCAGCCGATGCGGTGCTGCTTCGTGCGTTGCAAGTTCCTGAGCCGCACGAGGAGTTCGAGATTCTGGGCCGGAGTTCATTGAAGACGACTGACCGGCTTCAGCCGATGGATGGCTCGCTGGAGAAGTTTGCGCGAAGCGTCGGGGCGACACATGTGATCTGGGGCGCGCGTGTGGTTGGCAAGACGGACAAGGTTGTCCGCGAGCCGGTGCAGCACACGGGGTTCAGGCCGATCGAGTACTACGACCGATCGAATCGTCGTTATCGCACGCGGTACGAGTTTGACGACTGGACGACCTATGTGCCGGTTGTGGTTGAAGCCGACGAGACAGCGTGGGTGGTGTACTACCTGCGCAAGTGAAGCGAGCGATGACGAAAGTGGCTACCTCCAGCAGGGTTGTTCTGGTGTTGCAAGCAAGCGTGATGGTCTTGCTGTGTGCCGTGAGTTCGGGGTGTCTAAAGCCTCAGTATCGATCGGGCAGTGGGGTGGCGGCTGGGGGCGCGGTGCGCGTCGAGCCGGGGCCATTCGCACCGACGATGATTCGTGTGCATCCGCTGACGCACTTGGATACCAATGAACGTGGCGAGGTTGTGCTGCTGGTGCATGTGCAGATGCGCGATCGCTGGTCAGACGTGTGCAAGGGAACAGGTACGATTCAGTTCTTTCTGTATCAGCCGACGGGGCTTGGGGGGGCAGGGCAGGAGGAACAGGTGCTTCGGTGGGAAGTCAGTCTTGACGATCTGGACGCGAACGCGGTGTTTTTCGACCCGGCAACGCAAACGTACAGGTTCAGCCTCCGCAATTTGCCGTCGTGGGTGCAGCAGATGGCACGAAGCGGCGAGGGTGCGACCGCTGGGCCGGGAAGGTTTCGACTGCTGGCCAGGTTTGCGACGCCCAAGCCCGAAGGCGGGCACGCCGTTCTTGTCGATGAGCTAGTCATCTCGCGTTGACGGCACGTGCAACCCTCGCGCTCGATTGGCATTGCTACCATCGCCCGGACGCTGTACAAGAGGGGAATGCGCATGGGCGAGTTGATCGCGGGCAATGCCATCATCGGGCAGTCGGGCGGGCCAACGGCCGTCATCAATCAGAGTCTGGTCGGAGTGGTTCAGGGCTTGAGGTCGCGCGGAGCCGGAACGTCCGGTCATCCAATCGGCAAGATCCTCGGTATGCGCCATGGCGTGCGCGGGCTGACGGAAGGTGAACTGGTTGATCTGACTGATCTCCCGCACGACCGAGGCGAACTGCTCGCCCAAACCCCATCAGCCGGCCTGGGTTCGACCCGCGACAAGCCCAACCAGGACTACTGCGAGCGCATCCTGCGGGCCTGCAAGCAGCACAACGTGCGGTACTTTTTCTATATTGGGGGAAACGACAGTTCTGACACCTGCCGCATCGTCAACGAACTCGCGGGCGACAGCGGGTATGAACTGCGCTGCTTTCATATCCCGAAGACGGTTGACAACGATCTGGTGGAGAACGACCACACGCCGGGGTTTCCGTCGGCGGCTCGCTTTGTCGCCAAGGCCTGCATGGCGGACTTTCTCGACAACATTTCACTGCCGGGCATCAAGATCAATGTCATCATGGGTCGGCATGCGGGGTTCCTGACGGCGGCATCGGCATTGGCGCGGCGTGACGATCGCTACGAGTTCGAGGGTGGCACGACCGACGGGCCTCAGTTGATCTATCTGCCCGAGGTGCCATTCGAAATCGAGCGTTTCGTGCAGGATGTGGCCGAGGTCTACGACCGGCGTCGTCGGTGCCACATCGCGGTGTCAGAGGGCATCTCGGATGCGAACGGGAAACCCATCGGCGCGACCCTGATCAAGAACGCGCAGACCGACGCACACGGCAATGTGCAGTTGTCGGGCTCGGGCGCGCTTGGCGATCAGCTTGCTGACCTGCTCAAGGAGCGGCTCACTCCGGTCGGGGGCAAGCCCGTGCGTGTGCGGGCCGATACCTTCGGGTATGTGCAGCGGTGCTTCCCTGATCCGTCGCCGGTGGATCAGAGTGAAGCCAGAGGCGTGGGGCGATTCGCAGCGAGGCTCGCGATGTCTGGCGATCTGGATGGCTCGGTTTCGATCAAGCGCGCCAATGCCCCGGGCAGTGGTCAGCCATACGCGGCACGATTCGAGCGTGTTGATCTGAGGGCAGTCGCAGCCAAGACGCGGCACATGCCGCCCGAGTTCATTGAGGGGCACAACAATGTGTCGCGTGCGTTCCTCGACTATTGCCGGCCATTGGTGGGCGAGTTGCCGCTGTACGAGAGGCTGTAGAGATCGAGGCGGTTTGGCTGCTTCGCCAGAGTTGCGCAGGATGCTGGTCCGCTCGGTCGAACCGATTCGGAATTACACATCGAGATGCAGGTCCATGATGCGCACGTCGAGCAGTTGGCCGAACTTTTCGCCCGCGCGGTGCTGGATGCCGATCGTTTCAAACCCGAGGCGTTCGTGGAAGGTCACGCTGTGCCGGTTCTGGTCGACGACGCGCGCGATCACAACGCCCGCGCCCGCGCCCCGCGCTTGATCGAGAGCGGCCCGCATCAGCATTGTTCCTGCGCCTCGGCCCTGCGCGTGCGGCGCAATATAGACCGAACTTTCGACCGTGCGGGCATACGCTTCGCGCGGCGACCACGGCCCGATCGAGGCGAACCCGATCACATCGTCGCCCGCGGTTGCGACGAGGGCAAAGTGCCGAGGGGAATCATGCTCCGCGAGCCAGCCGCGCCATTCGTCTGCTGTGCGCGGGCGTGTCATGAATGTCGCGATGCCTTCGAGACACTCGCGGTCGTAGATGTTGGCGATACCCTGGAGGTGACGCAGCTGGGCAGGCAGGATCGTGGTGGTCATGCGTGCGTTCTTTCGCGCCGTGCCTATTTGGGCTTCTTCTTGTCGCGGCGGTAATCAGTCTTGTTGCGGTCACGGGACTTGCTCTTCTGGCTCCGCCGAACATCGCCAGGTTGCTTGAATCCCTTGCCGCGTCCGCCTTCAAGACCTCCAAAGGCACTATCGGTGCCGATCTTGAGCCCGCCCGTTGCCTTGGCGCGTCCGACCGCGCGCGATTCGGGATCGGCGATCAGCAGCTCGAGTTGCCGCTTTGAGAGGTCGATCGAGCCGATCGCAACCTGCAGCGAGTCGCCCATGTTGAACGATCGTCCGCTCTTGGCATCGACAAGCGCTCCGGACTTGGTGTCGATGCGCCAACTTGGCGGCGCGTTCGAGCGCGTCACGTCACCGGGGAGATCCTCGCGTTTGATCAGCCCATCGGCCAAATACTTGTCGATCTGCACAAACACGCCGCGAGGCGACACGCCCGTCACGACGCCACTGAACACTTCGCCGATCTTCTCGGACAAGAGCTGGAGGACGAGGAACTGCCGCAGATCGCGTTCTGCGTCGGCCGCGTTGACTTCGGTCGTTGAGCAGTGGTGCCCGATGCTGACGAGGGTTGGCTGATCCGGCAGCTCGTCGCGCAGCCGAGCGCCGAGCGAAGCCTTCTGACTCTCGGACTGCGGGCGGTTTCGGCTGTTGTCTGTTTGTTCGAGGTAGGCTGCGAGCGCCCGATGCACTGTGAGATCCGGATAGCGCCGAATCGGACTTGTGAAGTGCGCATAGGCACCACTGGCCAGCGCGAAGTGTCCGACAGATGCGGGTGAGTACGCCGCCTTGGTCAGCGTGCGGAGCACTGCCATGTGGACTGCGCGTGCTGCAGGGGTGCCACGTGTTGCGTCGAGCAGGGATTGCATCTCTTCGCGACTGGGGCTCTTGGGAATTGTGAATCCTGCGACACGGGCAGCCTTTTGCAGGTGATCGACATCAGTCGGAGTCGGATCAGGGTGAATGCGCCGCAGGAGCGGCACGTTGAGGTTGTCGAAGAGACGCGCGAGGACTTCATTGGCCTCGACCATGAACATTTCAATGAGCGTGTGCGTGTAGGCGTCGTCCTCGCGCTCGGCGTCAATGACCTTGCCATTCTCGTCAAAGATCAGCACAACATCAGGAAGTTCGAGGTGAATCATGCCCTGCCGGTGGCGACGAGCCTGGATCTGGAGAGCCAGCTGGTTCATTTCGTGCAGCGCTTCGAGCAATTGAGGTGTGTAGTTGGGTTCGGTCTTGGCGTGCTTTTTCGCCTCTTCTTCGTTGCCATCGATCAGGGCTTGCGCTTCGAGATAGGTCAGTCGCTTTGCCGATTGAATGAGACTGGCTGCGACACCTTCCGAGCGGATGTTGCCGCGCGCGTCGTATCGCATGTACGCTGTCTTGGTATAGCGAGGCACACCCTCCTGGAGCGAACAGATGCCGTTGCTGAGGATCTCGGGCAGCATCGGAATGACGAGGCGAGGGAGGTACACGCTGTTGCCGCGTTCGGCTGCTTCGAGGTCGAGGGCTGAGCCTTGCTCGACAAAGTGCGAAACGTCGGCGATGTGAATGCCCAGTTCCCATCCGCCTCCCTTGTCGGCCGGAATGCGGCGAATGCTGATGGCGTCGTCGTAGTCCTTGGCGTCCGGGGGGTCGATGGTGATGATGAACTCGCGTGCCGAGGCTTCCGAACGCCCGGTCACGTCGCTGCGCCCTTGGAGCGCCTGCGGGCCTTGGCGCTCCCACTCGGCGATCTCGGCGTCGTATTTGGCGGTCGCGGCGCGCGCCTCGGAGAGACAAGCCTCGGGAAACTCACCGGGCAGGTCGTATGCGGCAATGACGGCCTCGGTCTCGACATCGGGCCGACCGGCTTCGCCCAGCACTTTGACAATCACGCCCTCGGCGAGCATGCCGTCTTCGGGATAGTCGATGATTTCGAGGATAACCTTGTCGCCAGGTTTGACGTTCTTGCTCGAAGCATCGCGGACGATGATCGGTTCTGTCAGGTTTCGCCCATCGGGATACGCGAGCCAGCGGTCGCCCTGCCGCACCATTTCGCCTGTGAAGTTCGAACGTTTGCGTTTGACGATCTCGACGACCTGCCCGCGAAACTGCTTGCCAGTGTCGCCAGCGAAGCGCTCTCGCTTGCGGTCTCGGACAAACTCGATGCGGACTGTGTCGCCTGAAAGTGCGCCCTGAGTGGCTTCGGGAGGTACGAAGATATCTCCTTCGCGGACGGGGATCTCAGGCGTGACAAACCCGAAGCCTTTGGCGTTGGCTTTGAAGGCACCTGTCAGTTCACCGCGATCGGGCAGTGAAGCGAGTTGCACCGTGCCGTCGGATTCGACCTGAAGAACCCCTTCAGCCACAAGCTCATCGATGCCTTCGAGAAACTCAGGCTCGTCGGCGGCGCCGAGTTCGACAGCCAAGGCGTGCTTGTCCTTTGGTTCGTACCCATCGTGGGCAAGGTGGGCAAGAAGACGTGATCGGTAGCGCAGAGGCATGTGTTCTCCGCGCCTCGCATGGTGTCACATGGAGGCGGCATACAAGGGGAGGGCGTCTCGAAACCCGATGGGCGCGTAGTTCAGGTGTGCTTGCGTCTTGGTGAGGCTCGCGGTCGAGTCCTGCTGGCCCATGAGCGCCATCCCTTCGTCGAAGGGGAGGAAGTTGCCAAGCCCGACCATAGTGGCCATGCGGGCTTTCATCGCCATGAGCTCACCCGGCAGGCCGATGGCCTCGAGTCGAGGCCCGACGTTGGGCAGCGCGTCGCGCAACGTTGTCAGAAACGCGCGCCAGTCGAGCGGCGAGCCGCCGACAAGCGGGTAGATCTCGCCGACGGTTGCCGGGCACTCGAGCGCGTCACAGAAAGCACGGGCAACGTCCAGAACATACACAGGATCAATCGTGGGCGTGACAACAGCCGAGCCAGCACGCCCGCGTTCGCGCCGTGAGAAGTAAGGAAGGAAGATGTGAGGCGGCGCAGCGCTGCGACACCACTTTGCAGCCATTCGCATGAACTCGCCCTGAGCCCCGTGGATCAGCCCGGGTCTGAAGATGGTCCAGTCAAGCCCGCTCGCCCGGACCAGAGTTTCGGCTGCGAACTTGCTGCGCTGATATTCGGCCCGGCTGAGGGGCGAAGCACCCAGCGCAGACATTTGCACATAGCGAGAAACTCCGGCATACGCACATGCTTCGAGCATGTGTCGCGTAGCGCCGACATGCATGCGTTCGAAGGTCTGCCGACCTGCCTGGCGGATGATGCCCACGAGGTGGAAGCAGGCCTGTGCGGGCGCGACGAGATCGCGGCATGCTGAAGCGTCGCCGACATCGCCGACGACGACTTCGAGATTAGGTCGTTGCGCAAGCACAGCGATGGCCTTTGCTCGGTCTCGTGCCAGAGCACGCACGGTGTACCCACGTGCCAGAAGTTCATCGACCATGAATCGGCCGACAAAGCCGGTGGCA
>JAANMU010000072.1_pt1 | contig 114816 bp, 86 predicted proteins | sample 7279701 | NCBI WGS metagenome assembly JAANMU01 (sample SAMN14094539, study PRJNA606508) | bioreactor metagenome | isolation source: A lab-scale SPAN reactor treating ammonium-rich wastewater day 57 | place: Ireland: Galway | collected 2017-03-13
GAGGCCTGCGAGGGACTTCAGATCGAACTCAAGGACGAGGACATCGGACTCACCCTCGATGGCCTCGACCTGCTGAGCACCCAAAATTTGGACCTGGGCATCGCCGGCCTGCTTGGGGTCAAGTTCCGGGGCGCCTCGGTGCGCGACGGAAGGCTTCTGGTCACCCTGCAATTGGCCGATCCCTTGCTCAACGCGGGCTTTCCCTTGGCCTTCACCAACGAGTACCTGCTCGGAAAATTAAACCCGACCTTGCAAAAGCTGCTCCGCTCGGCGGCGCCCAACCCCTACGATCCCGACAGCTACGACTTGGACCTGACTTCCCTGGTCCTGGAAAAGATGCCCGTGGCCTTTCGAGTCGCCACCGGAGAGGCCGTCAATTTTTCGGAATACCAAGCGGCAACGGACAAGCCGGGACTGAAGACAATCCCCTATTTATTCAACATGGCGCGCGAAGGAAAATTTCCCGACCGCCTCTCCTTCAACCAGCTCTACGAGGCGGTGACGGAATACCAAAAAAACGTCCGCCCTTCGGACAAGAAGCAGGACGAGGCCCAGCAAGCCATCCTGCAGAAGCTCTTCGAGACCGTTTCGCTGCGCGCTCGCCTGCACCCCGGCCGACTTCTTTTCAAAAACCTCTACGTCGAATTCGCGGACGAACCGGATAAGAACCTGCTCGAAACCCAGCTGAGCGTTAAAAACCTGAAAGACGTCAGTCTGGCGCTCATGGCCCCGCTGCACATCACTCGCTTGTATAGCCCGGGCGGCATCGACATCACCGAACTGAAAGGCGACCTGGGTCTGAGCTATCGCTCGACCGGAGACTCCAAGCTCCGTCTCGACAACCTGGAGGAGCTCCGCCTCGACAACCTCGAGATCGAATTCGGCCGCATGGAATACGGCGGCGCCCAAGAAAAGGGCACGCCCAGCCTCCTCGGCCTAGTGGGCAAGCTCCAGCGCCATTTCCGCCTGGATCCCACCAAGCCCGGGAAGCTCGCCGTCCTCGGCGGCCGCATCACGGGGCTTCCGGATCCTTTTGAAATCCCCTACGCGTCCAAACCCGCCCTACTCGTCCGCGGCGAACCCGGCGTGGGCCTCACCGCGGAGGTCAACCTGCGCATGGAGGGGCTTCGCCTTCGTCTCCCCATGGTAGGAGAGGTCACCTTGCACGGAAAAATCGAAGGGGGAATGCGGCTCGTCCCGAAGATCGTCGTCGAGACCCTCGCCGACGGCAGCAACTCCGAGAAGACATTATGGGTCCCCGAGCCCAACAGCACGCACCTGCGCCTGAGTGATCTCGAGGTCGTCACCGAAAAGGGCCAACGTTGGTCGCGGGCCTCCGTCGAAGTCTTCGACGACGGCTTGTGGTCGCCGATTCCCGCCGCGAATTCCCCGTCCGCCTTCGTGACAAAGATCGAAGTGCCGGAAATGACGGGGGGCTCCTACAGCTCGCTGCGGATCGACGGCGGCATGTCGGTGCCCAAAGACATCGACGGCCTCTACGACTTCTCCGAATTGGCCAAGGCCTTCGCGGCCGAGGTGACGATGCAGGCCGTCCGTGTCGGCGGCAATCCGGAGGCCTGGAACCTCAACCTGAGCGGCAGCCATCGGCCGGACTCCACCCAAATCAAGGTGGCCTTGGACAGCCGCGAAACCGATCCCGCCGGCACCCTGAAGCGACGGCCGCTCGAAGGGCTTGAAATCAATTTCGACCGGAACCTGATCGGCGACCAGACCTCCTTCTCGGTGGAAGCCAAAGCCAAATCGCTGGATTTCCCGGCAATTCACCTTAGCTCACCCAAACTCGAGTTGAACGCCAGCCTCGAACCGACCAAAAACGGAGGCTTCCTTTATACGGTGCCCAACCTCAAATTTACGGCCAATCCCTGGAAGGACATGCCCAAGACGGGGGTGATCCGCGGGCCCGTCTGGATCGAGCAGAAGAACTTCAAGAAGAAGAGTCCCTTGACCCTGGAGATCGACGGGGCCGCGCCGACCTTCGAGATCAAAAATCTCAACCTCCATTTCGGTTTTTTGGGTTTCACCCACGAAAAAATGGTGAAGGCCACCGGCGGCCGCATCACCGGCGTCGACGTCGACGGGGCGCTGCGCGGTTTCTGGAAGATGGATTACGACGCCTTCCGCGGCAAAGGCCTGCTCACGCTGGCCGGCGACGCCGGCGGCGAGGGCGACATCCACCTGCGCGGCGCCGATTTCCTGCGGTTGGCCAAAGACGATCCGCGCGACGCGACGCGACTGGTCGAAATCCCGATCTTCTCCAAGACCACATGGACCCTATGGAACATCCTCGGCGTGGACCCGGACAAAGAGAGGATCAACGGCGCCTTCAAGCTCTCCACCAAAGTCGACCCGGCCTTCGCGCGGGTCTTCAACGTCATCATCGACAACGGCAAGGTGTTGAACTGGAGCATGACCCACGACCACCTCCCCTACACGGCGAAGGGCTACGAAAAGAAAATGGAAGAATACGTCGCCGCCAAGGCGGCCGAAGAGGCCCGCAAGGCCGAAGACGCCAAGAAGGCCGAGGGAGGGAAAACGCCATGACGCCTCCAAAGAGTCCCGAAAACAAGCCAGGCTCCACCCTTCTGGAATACGGATTCCAAGAGCCCTTCACCTTCCACACCCCGCTCTTCGAGCCGGTCTTCGATTATTCCAAGCCGGATCAATCCAGCTTCCTAAAGACGTCGCCGCTGTTGTCCAGCCTGGGCTTTCCGACGGTGCCCGTCTACTCGAACTTCCGCATCCCCGGGATCTACACGCCGAAGTTCACCTCCCCCGTCGCGAACTTCACGCCGCCCCCCTCTCCCGCCAAGTGGCGCCCCAGCGACACCGGTCAGCTGATCACCGATATCGTCATGGCGATCGACTCGATGGACGTGGACTTGAACGACATGTTGGTGAACGGCGGAGAAAAGGGCTGCCGTTATTCGGAGGTAGTCACCAAACAACGCTACGACGCCGGCAAGGAGAAGTGTCACAACCAGTTCGAAGCCGGAACTTACGCCGACGCCCACGTGGAGGTTCGCCCGGTGGAGGGAAAGACCTTCAGCGAGTTTCATAAATTCACGGTGCTGTATAAAAAATACCCCGGACGCACCGGAAACCGGATCAACGGATTCTTCCTGACCCACCCCCTCGATAAAAACGCGGAGGGGCCGCTGAAGGTCGATCGCGACGACCCCTTCGAGAGCGGCAAGGACTTCCGCGACGCGGCCAACCCTTCCTTCGACACCCCGATCGGCAAATCGGTGCCCCATTCCGAAAAATCCAGCCGCCTGATCATGCGCCCCATCGGCTGGCTCTACGACGACGCCGGGCCGGGCGTAAACTTCGACATCAGCGAGAACATGCTCAAGGCCTGGGGCATCCTGGACAAGGACATCTACAAGAAGCTGGGCGTCGAGACCTTTCAGCTCCCGCGCCGCCTCGATCGGCTGTGGCGGCTCCTTCCCATGCCTCGGCCTCACAACCCCGATTACATCCTCGCCGACGGCTGCTACGACAAACTGCCGGGGGCCAAATACGTCCGACCCAATTCCATCAACGCCAAGCCCGACCTGATCGCCTGGACCGCACCGAAGGACCTCTCCGCCGAGATCCGCTTCAAGAAGACCTCCATTCCGCTGGGCGGGAGGGGCCACATCGACTTGGGCGATGGCGGGGTCAACCGCATCAAGGTCAAGGGCGACCTCACGGGCCTGACCGTCGAGATCGAGCTGAAGGACATCCCCAGCTTTCGCTTCAACCAAGGCGGTTACACCATCGGCGCCAAGGGACTGAAGGCTGGCAAGGTCATCCTCAAGCTGCCGCCGCTCGCGGACATCATGAAAGAATTCGGCAGCGCCCCGAAGAGCCACGCCGACAAGACCCTGGATTGCGAGAAAAAGGCCGAGCTGAAGGCCAAGGCCAAGAAAATCGCCGAGGCCGAAAATCGCAGCTACGGGGACGTCCTCGACCAGCTGGAGATGGAAGCCATCGAAGAAGCCGACGCCAAGACGCCCAAGAAGGACCACTCCGCCTTCTTTGAAAAACTCTTGGGCGACATCCAGGTCACGGGCATCGAGGCCGACGAGCTGACTTTCGAGCGGCCGGACCGCGGCCTCAAGGCGACCTTGGTCAAGCCGGTCATCAAGTCCGCCACCGTCAGCGGCACCAAATCCTTCACCTTCAACGGACTGGCCGTGGACGGTTTGACCCTCGAAGATGCCTCGACCGGCGGCAAAGCGTCCTTCGGCAAGAGCGAGATCGAGAAAATCACCGTCACCCGCGGCGCGGAGGGGCCGATCTTCGACATCACGGGATTGGAAGGATCCAAACTTTCCTTCACCCGGGACGAGGGCGGTATCGTCGTGGACAAGGGCCGCATCGAGTCCGTCAAAGTCGACATGAGCAAGAAGGACCGCGTCGACTTCACCATGACCGACACCACGAGCAACGGCAAGGTCGACTACAAGAATCCCAAAGAGGGTTACGAGTTCCACACCTCCGGCAAGAGCAAGCTGAGCCTCTTTACCCTCAACTACGAAAAGAACCCCGGCGGCGACAAGATCGACACGAAGATCAAGTTTTCCGGGGAAATCAACGATTTCTCGGTGGTCCATCCGCAATTGGGCGAGTTCAAGCTGGCCGACACCGTGCTCGGCGAAAGCACCTTCGACCTGGGCCTCGAGCTCCCGCCCGCCGGCTCCGCGGGACAGGCGCCCAAGGCTAGGTTCTCGGTCGACGTCGAAGTCCAAAAGGCCACCCTAAAATCGGGCCACCTGCCCCATGTCGAACTGGACGAATCCAAGGTGACGAACGGCCGGATCCAGCTCGAGAAGACCGAATCGGGGCTGGTCGGCAAGGTGAAGGGCAACCTCGACCTGCACATCAAGGAAATCGACATCCCCCAGGTCGAGCTCGCCACCAAGGGCTTCACGATCGAGGGCGTCATGAAAGACATCGGCATCGTCGGCGCGGGCGAGCTCGAGATCGGCCCGGAGCTGATCTCCCTCCACAAGCTCGAAGGCCAGGAGAAGCCCGGCCCGCTGAAGATCACCGGCACCTTCTCCAAATTGCTGTTCCGAGACGACCCCTCGGTGCGGAAGGCCGAGCTGAAAAAATTCCCCTACGCCGGCACGGTCAAGACCGAGATGGACATCGCCGGAGCCAAGCTCGAGATCAAGGACTTGGAGGGTTTCGAGTTCGTGCGTCCCGACCCGGCGACCGGCCGAAAACCCGACCTGCGCAAGCTCAAGGTCAACGACATCTCCATCACCCAGATCCAGGCTAGCGCCAAGATCTGGGCCAAATTCCCCATCTTCGGCTGGCTTCGGGGCACCTTCCCGGCGATCGGCAAGATCGACGGCAAGCTGCCCGACGAGAAGGTCGACAGCGAGTTGCGCCTCGAAAAGCTCGACATCTCGACGGACTCCGACGGCAAGACCACCCAGATCGTCAACCTATTGATCCAACTCTTCGAGGTCGGCGGCCAGACCCAGAAGGCGAAGTTCCGGCTTCCCTCCCTGACGCTCTCTCCGAAAATGATCACCACCGGGAAGGACCCCATCGAGCTCGAGCTCTACTTCAAGGATTCGCAGCGCGGGGGGGATTTCGAGTTCAACCTCGAAGACGAGGATTTAACCCACCGCGGGACGCGGCCAAAAAAGAAGAAGTGACCTACTCCGGGTCAACGCCGAGGTAATGGCGAAAGCCCGCGGCGAAGATGGCCCGCGAGGCCCGGACCCAATCCCCATCCTCCTCCGAAGCGCCGGACTCCCGCTCCCAAAAATCTCCCGGAATGGCGCCCGCCAGGGCCTGGACCTTGGGCCCGCGGTGACAGGCCTCGCAAAGCAGGCCGCCCTCCTCCGCGCTGAAGTAAAAGGCCTCGGCCCGGTCGCGATGGCAGAGGACGCAGCGGGAGAGATCGAGCAAAAAACCCAATCGACCCAACAATTGCCGCAGGAAAACCACGTCGACCCAATCGCGTCGATAGACGGCGAGGCTGGAAAGCCCCTCCTGCAACAAGGCGAAAAGCCCGGGAACGCTCTGGCCTTCCGGCACCACCCGGGAGACCATTCGGATCCATTTCAAGGCGACGATGGTGGCCTCGTAGTCGGCGCGCACCCCTTCGTAGGGCTCGCGCAGTTCGCAGTGCAGCAATTGGGTGAGGCCGCCCCGGCGCGGAACTTGGGTCTCAATCTCGAGGCAGTGCAAAAAGTCAAGGATGCCGGAGAAGCGCCTGGCGCTCTTCCGAGCGCCCAGGGCGATGGCCTCGACTCGGCCGTGGGAGGCGGTGAGAAAGCTCAATATCCGGTGATCGTCACCGTAGGGAACGGAGCGCAGCAGAAAGGCCTGATCCTTGAGCGATTCGCCTATTTTTTTAACCACCATAGCACCAGGATAGTACCGGCTCCGAACAGGACCAGCAAGGCCAGCAGGCCGATCAGAAGCTTGGTGTGGGAGCGTTCAGCGCGCGGGGCGGAGCCGCCGGAGAGCTTGCCCAGGAAATCCTCGAAGCGGAGCAGGACGTCCTCGGGCAAAAGCCCGATATACGAGGCGTAGGCCTTGAGGTAGCCCCGGGCGAAGGTCATCCCGGGCAGTTTTTCGAAATGCTCGGACTCGATGGCCTGAAGGTATTCCAGCTTGACGCGGGTCTGCTCGGCCACCTCCTCGAGCGGGATTTTGCGCAGTTCACGCTCCCGGCGGAGATGGGAGCCGATCGATTCGTGGGTCTCGGACATTACAGGTTTTTACCGTAAATCAGTTTGAGTTTTTTCTTGGTGCTCTCCGGAACCAAGAGCTTATTCGTAACGATGGCGTTGCGCAAGGCGCGGGAGCATACGCAGTCGCGCGGCGCGACGACCGTCGGCAGCACCTTTCGTATCACCTGCTGGGCGGTTTTGACGTTCTTTTGCAGGGTCGCGATCACCATGTCGGCGGTGACGCTGTCGTGCTCCTCGTGCCAGCAGTCGTAATCGGTGGAGAGCGCCATCGTCGCATAGCATATCTCGGCCTCGCGGGCGAGCTTGGCCTCCTGCAAGTTGGTCATGCCGATGACGTCCGCGCCCCAGGATCGATAGAGCCGCGACTCCGCCCGGGTCGAGAACATCGGCCCCTCGATGCAGACGTAAGTGCCTTTCTCGTGGGAGGTCGCGCCCGCGGCCCCCGCGGCCTCGTGCAGCTTGCGGCGCAGGTCGGGGCAAATCGGGTCCGCGAAGGCGACATGGGCGACGATGCCCTCGCCGAAAAAAGTGCCTTGGCGGCCGAAGGTGCGGTCGATGAACTGATCGACCATCACCAAGTGCCCCGGTTCGATCTCCTCCTTCAGCGAGCCGACGGCGGAGACCGACAGGATGAACTCGCAGCCGAGCTTCTTGATCGCGTAAATATTGGCCCGAAAGTTGAGCTCGCCCGGCAGGAGGCGATGCCCCTTGGCGTGGCGGGCCAGAAAGGCCACGGTCACGCCCTCCAGATCGCCGATCACGAAATCGTCCGAGGGATCTCCGTAGGGAGTTTCGACGGAGCGCTCCTCGAGGACCTTCAAGCCCTCCATCTCGTAGAGGCCGCTGCCTCCGATGATCGCGATTTTCGGCTGTTTCATAGATTCACCTCGGGATGAGAATTTCTTTTCTAAGTCGGCCGGAAAGGTCAAGCGATTATGAATCCGCCGTCCGGCCCGGCCGCCCCTGATTTTTCCGCCACCCGGTCATAGCCATAAGCGCCCGGATTTGATATAAATTTTTCATGATTGAAAATATGGACATTCCCCGCATCCTGCGGCGGGCCCTGAGCCGGGGGGGCGACTTCGCCGAGCTCTTCGAAGAGACCAGCCGCAACACCCACGTCGTGCGCGAAGGCCGTCGCTTCGAAAAGGTCCAAAACGGCGCCGACGCCGGCGTCGGCCTGCGGGTGCTGCATGGCGGCAAGACGGCCTACGCCTACACCAACGATATCAGAGAAGCGGCTCTGCTCGCCTTGGCCGACAGCCTCGCCGACGCGGTTCGGGCGGGGACCTGGGAACAAGACATCGTCCTGCGCGGCCTCGCCCCGACCTGGAAACAAATCGTGGCCGTCGACCCGAGCGGCGTACCCCTCGAGAAGAAAATCAAGATTTTGCAAGAAGCCGACGCCCTGACCTGGGGGCTGGACCCGAGGATCCGCCAGGTCACTGTCAGCTACCGCGACCAGCTGCGCCACATCCGCATCGCCAATTCCCGGGGAGAATTCTGCGAGGACCGCCAGACCTATCTGGTCTTCGTCGTCCAGGCCGTGGCCGCCGAGGACGGCGAGGTCCAGACCGGCTACGAGCCCTTGGGCGGCACCGCGGGCTTCGAATTGCTCGACGGCGACCGCGCCCTCGAGGTCGCCGAGCTGGCCGGGCGCCGGGCCCTGCGCCTGCTCGAGGCCCCCCTCGCCCCCTCGGGGCCGATGACCGTGGTGGTGGCGGCGGAGGCCGGCGGTACCTTGGTGCACGAGGCGGTGGGACACGGCCTCGAGGCCGACTTGGCCCGCGAGGGGCTCTCCGTCTACCAAGGCCGCCTGGGCGAAGCGGTGGCCAACCCGCTCATCACCGTCCTCGACGACCCGACGCTGCCCGGAAAGCGCGGTTCCTTTCTCTTCGACGACGAGGGGACGCCCGCGCGCCGCAACGTCCTCATCGATCGCGGCATCCTGAAGAACTACATGTACAACCGGATTTACGCCGAGCGCGACGGAGTCCCCTCCACGGCCAACGGCCGCCGCGAGTCCTACCGCCACCGACCCATCGTGCGCATGACCAACACGATGATCGCCCCGGGGAAGGACGATCTCGCCGCGATCCTTCGGGAGGTGGAGCGGGGACTCTACGTCACCCGGATGGGCTCGGGACAGGTCAACACGGTGAACGGGGATTTTGTCTTCGAGGTCGGCGAGGGCTTCTTGATCCGGAAGGGCAGGCTCGAGCACGCCGTGCGGGGCGCCACCCTGACGGGCAACGGACCCGAGGTGCTGAACACCATCGACCGCGTCGGCAGCGACCTGGGCTACGGCCTGGGTACCTGCGGCAAGGACGGCCAGGGCGTCCCGGTCGCCGACGCCCAACCCACCCTGCGCATCCCCGAATTGACCGTCGGCGGTCAGGGCGAGATCATGAGCCAAGAGTAATTGCGCCCGGCCTTGGCCTCGCCGCGCGCCAGGGCCGCGCGGTGCGAGTGAAAAAGCTCCGCCTCGCAGCGGGTGCACTCCGGCCTCAGCTCGATATTTTCCACGGCCACTCCCAACCGCCGGGCCTGGGCGGCGTTGGCAGCCTTGAGATCCAGCGCGAATTTCCCCTGCCCGAGCTCCTTCAAGAAGACCGAGTCCCCGCGGCCGCGAAAGGCCGCGGCCACGTCCTCGCCCACCTCGTAGCACTCCGGGCCGATGGCCGGGCCGACGGCGAGCGCCGCCTCGGACAGGTCCAGGTCGAAGGACTCGCGCATTCGGAGCAGGGTTTTTTCCAGAATTCCCGCGACGGTCCCGCGCCAGCCGGCGTGAACCACGGCGATGACACGTTTGGGATGGGCGATGAAGACCGGCACGCAGTCGGCGGTTCGGACCGCGATCGGGACCGCCCAGCGGGCGCAGATCACCGCGTCGGCCTCCTTCCCGCGATTTTCGGAAACGTCGCGCGCCTCCCGCAAGACGACGACCCCGTCGCCGTGGACCTGCTTCACCTCGAAGAATTCCCCGCTGAGATCTCCGTAACCGGCGCCGAGGAAGGCGCCGCGAATTTTATCGAAGGGCTCGAAGGGGATCATGGGCTCTTCTCCAACAGCTTTTGAAATGTCTCCATCTCCGCGCGCATCGGCGCCTCGAAGCTCATCACCTTTCCTGTGACGGGGTGCTCGAAGCTCAAGCGCCAGGCGTGCAAGAGCTGGAAGGTCGTCTCCTGCAGGATCGCCGTCAACTCGGGGGAAAGCTCGGAGGCCTTGAGGTGCCGTCGGCCGTAAGTCGGATCGCCGACGATAGGGTTCCCCAGCTCGGCCAGATGGACCCGTAACTGATGAGTGCGTCCGGTCTCAGGCTTCAATTCGAGCAAAGCCATGGCCGGCCAGCGCTTCAGGACGCGATACCGCGTCACCGCGGGGCGCAGTTTGCGGCCGTGCGAGGCGATTCTCTTCCGGTCCCGCTCGCTGCGGCCGAGCGGCACGTCGATCTTTCCGCTCGCGTCCCGGGGCCGGCCCCAGACGAAGGCCAAATAGGTCTTCGCGACGCGCCGCGATTGGAATTGGGACGAGAGCCCCTGATGGGCGCGGTCGTTCTTCGCGACGACGAGCAATCCCGAGGTCCCCTTGTCGAGGCGATGCACGATGCCGGGCCGCGCCACGCCTCCGATGCCCGAAAGATCCTTGCAGTGGTGCAACAGGGCGTTGACCAGGGTCCCCTGCTTCACCCCCGCGCCCAGATGGACGACCATTTCGGCGGGCTTGTCCAAGACCAGAAGGTCTGCGTCCTCGTATAGCACCTTCAAGGGAATGTCCTCGGGGACCAAGGCCGGCGCCTCGGGCGGCGGGACGGTCAGCATGACGCGCTCGCCGCCGCGCAGCTTGTGGGAGGGCTTCGCCGCCTTTGCCTCGACGGTGACATCCCCGGCCTCGATGAGCTGCTTGAGCTGCGAACGACTGATGCCGGGGCACTCCGCGGCGAGGTAACGATCGAGCCGCTCGCCGGCGTGCTTGGCTTCCACAAGGAGCGTTTTGCAGGGGGATTCCGCCACGCCCCAGCATTAGCGCTTTATGGGGCCGCCCGCAATTTCAAACCTGCCCGGAGGATCCAGCGACGCTCAGTCCTTCAATTCTAAATTCCAGTAGCTGAAGTCCACCACGTTGAGGAAGGGCTTCCACTGGTGGTAGGGAACCCCCTTGCCGAGGAAGTCGCTCAAGGGACCCCAGTGCGGTTTGACGGGCCGCTTCAACAGGCGCATCCCCGCCTCTTCGGGGAGATGGCCGCCCTTGCGGCGGTTGCAATCGATGCAGCTGCAGACGACGTTGTCCCAGGTCGTCTTGCCGCCGCGCGAGCGGGGAATCACGTGGTCGAGGTTGAGCTCGAACTTAGGAAAGGAATGCCCGCAGTATTGGCAGGTGTTGCGGTCGCGCAGGTAGATATTGTAGCGGGAGAAACGGACGTTCTTCTTCGGCAGGCGGTCGTAGCTGCTGAGCAGCAGGACCCGCGGCACGCGGATCAGGCGGTCGACCAGGCCGATACTCTCGTGGTGGAGCTCGACGCTTAAGTCGAGCCAGGTCTCGAAGTCGAAGGTTTTGTATTGCTCGTCGACGACCTTGGCGATGCCTTGATAAAGCATCACCAAGGCCCGGCGCACCGAGGTAACGTGCACCGGAAAGTAGGAGTGGTTGAGCACCAAGACGTTGCTGGAAAGCATCCAGGCCCCTTTGCGTAATGGCTCATCGCGTCAGTCCCGGGGGCAAAATCCGGCCATTTCCCAATAAATCAACGAGAAAACCCGATTTGTCAACCGGCACTTCGGTTACGGCTGGAGGGTGCCGGTTAACTCTCGAATGGAAGCGATGCCGCTCTGTTCCAGATAGGCTTCGAGCTCGTCCAGGATGCGACTGCAGGCGTCGGGGGCCATGAAGGTGGCGGTACCCACCTGCACGGCCGCCGCGCCCGCGATGAAGAACTCGAGGGCGTCGTTGGCGTTGACGATGCCGCCGATGCCGACGATGGGGATCTTCACCTCCGGGTAGGTCTGGGCCACCATGCGCACGGCGATCGGCCGAACGGCGGGGCCGGAGAGGCCCCCGACCCGGTTGGCGATCATCGGACGCCGCGTCTTGGTGTTGATCGCCATCGCGGTGATGGTGTTGATCATCGAGAGCGAGTCGGCGCCCGCCGCCTCGACGTTTTTGGCGATCTCGACAATGGAGGTCACGTTGGGCGAGAGCTTGACCATCAGGTGGCGGCGGAAGGCCCGGCGCACGGCCTCGGTGACCTTGGCGGCCATCTTCGGATCGTTGCCGAACTCCATCCCGCCGGCCTTCACGTTGGGGCAGGAGATGTTCAGCTCGACGGCCTGCACCGAAGTGGGCGCGAGCATGCGGGCGATCTCGACATACTCGTCCAAGGTGTTGCCGAAAATGTTGGCGATCACCACCACGCCCCGCTTTTCCAAAAAGGGCAGTTTATCGCGGATGAAGGCCTCGATGCCGACGTTCTGCAGGCCGATCGCGTTGATCATCCCGGAGGGCGTCTCGACGATGCGGGGCATGGGATTGCCCTCGCGGGGCTTGAGGCTCAGTCCCTTGGTGCTGATCGCGCCGAGCTTCTCGACGGGAAAATAGTCGTTGAGCTCCTCGCCGTAGCCGAAGGTGCCGGAGGCGGCGATCATCGGATTCTTCAGGCTTAAATTTCCCAGTTGGACGGATAGGTCGACCATATCAAAACTTCAGGCATTCCCCGGCAAAGACCGGCCCCTCGATGCAGGCGCGGCGATAGCGCCCGGATGGATCCTTCACCACGCAGCCCAGGCAGACGCCGGTGCCGCAGCCCATGGTCTCCTCGACCGAGAGCTCGCAGGGCACGCCGCGCGGGAGGGCCCAGGACTGCACCGCGTGCAAGAGGCCCAGGGGGCCGCAGGACCAGACGACGGCCGGAGACTGTTCGGCATAGACCTTGGCGAGGAGCTCAGTCACCCGCCCCCGCTCGCCTTGCGAGCCGTCTTCCGTGGTAACGTGCAACTTTACACCTATATCACTAAGCTCTTGTAAATAAAGCAAATCATGCTCACGTCTGGCCCCGTAGAAGAGATGGAGCACGCGGCCCTGGGCCTTCAGCCGCTTCGCCTGCTGCAGGAAGGGCGCGATGCCATAGCCACCGGCGACACCGACGCGGTCGCCCTCGCCCGAGACATCCTCGAAGCCCCGGCCCAACGGTCCCAGCAAGCGCAGAGACTGGCCGGTCGCGACCTTGGAGAGGGCCTCGGTGCCCCGCCCCACCACTTTATACAGGATCTCGGTGGTGCCGCCGAGCTGGCGGGCGAAGCTGAAGGGCCGGCGCAGCAGGACGCCGTCTTGGCGAGGGACCTCGAGCATGCCGAACTGGCCCGGTACGAAGCCTTCCCAGCCGGTCTCCAGACCGATCCGGAAATACCCCTCCTGCAGGGCTACGTGATAGGCGATTTGGCAAAGCTTGTCTTTCACTCCAAGACCTTCTTCATGATGATGGCGTCCTCCTGGTTGTCGCTGTAGTAGCGCCGCCGGACGCCGGCCTTCTCGAAGCCGAACTTCTCGTACAAACGCTGGGCCGCCTCGTTGGAGCGGCGCACGTCCAAGTAAATGAAACGCGCCTCGTTTTGGTGGGCGAATCGGATCATCTCTTGCATCAGCCCCTCCCCCACGCCGCAGCGCTTAAAATCGGGATGCACGGCGACGCTGATCAGCTCCATCTCGTCGTGCACCAGCCAAAAATCGATGTAGCCGATGACCTTGCGCCGGTACGTCGCGACGCGGAGATGGGCCGCCTTGATTTTCAGCTCTTGGGCGAGGATCTCCCGGCTGTAGGGCTGTTCGAAGCTGCGGCGCTCAATGTCCAGCACCGCGTCGAGATCGCTGCGGGTCATGGGTCGGAGCTGAAATCGGAATCTCTTTGGCATAGTCGAGCAGCCGCCGCCTCAAGGCGTCGACGCCCTCCCCTGTTTTGGCCGAGACGAAACTCCACGTCAAAGGAATTTCGCGGCCCGGCACCCGGAATTGCGCCTCCAGCCCGCGGCGGCGCGCCTCGCGTTCGGCCTGTTTGAGCCGGTCGCATTTGGTGAGCAAGAGGTGGGTCGAAACGCCCCGCTCGTGCAGGCCGTCGATCAGGCCGAACTCCTCGGCCTCCGGCTCCCGCTTGCTGTCAAGGAGAAGGAAGGCCAGGGCCGTGTCCGGGACCCGGTCGAAAAAACTCGCCATCAGCTCCTTCCAGGCGTCCCGCTCCTCGCGGCCGCGTTGGGCGAAGCCGTAGCCGGGGACGTCGACCAGACAGAGCTTGGGTCCCCAGCGATAAAAATTGACCGAGCGGGTCTTCCCGGGTGCCTTGCTAACCCGGGCCAAGGCCTTCTTGAGGACGGCGTTTAATAAGGAGGATTTGCCGGCGTTGGAGCGGCCCAGAAAGATCGCGATCGCGCCCCGCAGCGCGGGGAGCTGCTCGGGGAGGTAGGAGGTGGCTACGATCTCGGGGATGGGAGCCGGTTTCTTCTTCATCCCGACCGGCCCATCGCCGGGACCCTAGCCGGCTTAAACAACATCTTGTAGCGCAGGGTCGCGAAGCCAACCCAGAGGAGCTCGATGCCGACGAAGGTCGCCATCCCCGTCGCACCGCCGGAGCTGAAGCCGTAGCTGTGCAGGCCGACACCCAAGATGAAATTCACGCCGTACCAGGCCATCAACACCAAGAGGAAGGCCAGGACCGAGCCCAGGGCCAGCCCGAAACCGCGCAGCCAACCTGCGAAGCGGCCGTGCAGGATCGCCAGGTAGCCCAAGAGCGCGATCAGCGCCCAGACCTCTTTGGGATCCCAGCCCCAGAACCGGCCCCAAGAGGCGTTGGCCCAGACCCCGCCGAGAATGGTGCCGGCGGCCAAAAGGATGACGCCGACCTGCATGGACCGATAGAGAAAATAATTGAGACGCTCGATGCGCTCCTTCGCCTGCGGCTTGAAAATATAATAACCCAGACTCGCGTTGCCCACGCCGAGGGCCAGGGCGAAGGCCGCATAGCTCAAGGTGATGGTGAGCACGTGGATGGTCAGCCAATAGTTGCTGCGCAGGACCGGCACCAGGGGATCGATGGCGGGATCGAGGATGGAGGGTACCGAATCGGCCACCACCATCAGCAGCGTCGCCAGGGCCGCCGCTGCGACGGCATAGATCTTGGCACGGTAAACCGCCTCGAAGATCAAGGCGAAGAGGACGACGCCGAAGGCCACCCAGATGACCGACTCGTACATATTGGTCACGGGCGGCCGCCCTGAAATCAGCATACGCAGGACGAAGCCGTAAATATGGACCCCGAAGGACAGCGCCAGCAGGCCCATCCCCACCCAATACAAGCCCTTCCCTTTCATCCAGAGGCTGCTGATCAAGAGGAAGAAGGCCAAGGCGTAGCCCAGCCAGGCCAGACGGAAGGGCTTGACCGTGTTGAGCCGGATCTCGCGATGCAGATCCTGGGCCGAGGGGTAATCCTTGACGATCTGCCCCTGCTCTTTCAGGAGATCGCGCATCATTATTGCCATCTGGCCGAAGAGCGCCGCGTCGCCTTGAAAATAAGCGGCCAAGCTGCCCTGGACCGCCCCGGCGATCTTGGCGTCGGCGGTCGGCGCCGCCTGCATGGCCGAGAGATTGGGATAGCGCTCCGCCAGCTTCTCGAGGCTTTCCCAGTGGCCGCCGGCCTGAGGGATCATGGTGAGGGCGGAGCCCGAGGCGATGGTGTAGAAAAGGTTGAGCCGTTGCATCAGGCTGGCCGCGTGGCGCTCGATCTCGCTTAAGCTCGCCCCTTCCTGCTGCTTGGCCGCCACCGTCTGCATGAAGAGCTGAAACTCTTGGTTGGCGGCCAGGTCGGCCGGCGCGACGCGGCCGTCCGTCGGCTTCAGCCCCACCTGCTCCTGCAGGGGCTTGAAGCCCGCGTCGAGGATGGGCAATTTTTCCCAGGCCTTGGTCTGCGTCAGCCAGGAATAAATCAGCTCGATGGGGTCGAAGCCCTGGAACTTCTCCCGGCCGGTGATGGTGCGGACCGTCTCGCGGGCGAAGGTGTCGAAGGGCTTCTTGCGGCCGCCTTCCTGAATCGCCACCTCCCGCAGGATCTCGACCTGCATGCCGGGCTTCGGCGCGGGCCTCTCGCCTTCCGCCAGGAGGGCGGCGGGGAAGAATAGGATTCCCAACATCAAGAAAGTCTTCATGCGTATCATGGCGTTTTCTCCATCGGAATCTCCGGTGAGAGTCCGGCGGTCGCGGAGGAGGCCTGCGCTTTGCGCGCCGCGATCCGTTTTTGAACGAACATGGGTTTGAACCAAAACATCAGGGCGATGCCCGTGCACATCACGATGGAACCGAGGTACTTCAGAAAGATCCCCGGGTCGTAGGCGACGGCCAAGACCGAATAGTCGGGGCCGCCGGGATTGAGCTGGTAGCTGGCTTGGAAGAGCTTGTACTTCCCGTGCTCCAGTGGCTGATTCATGGCGATGAGCCGCGAGTCTTGCACTTGGGCCTCGCGGTCGATCAGGGTCACCTGGCTCTCGTAGCTGGCGGGGTCCTTGGTCCCCTCGTAGGTGCCCATGCGGAAGTCGTCGAGGCGCAGCTCGAAGCCGACGGGCTTGCTCTTCAATCCGTAGGCGACCTTGAGGCGGCGCGGGCCCAGATCGACGTCGCGGCTTTCCCCCCGCCCCAGCCAAAACTCCCGGCTGGCCTGGGCGTTGGCGAGCGCGAGCCGGACGGCCGAGGGCGGCCCCTCCTTGCCCTTGGGGACGGGGACCTTGCGGTAGACCTTCTCGATGCGCGCGCGCGGGGTGTCTTGGACCACGGAAAACTCGAAGTCCATCCAGCCCGTGCCCACCGGCTTGTCCAAGGCCAGGGGCGAGATTTCGCGCCAGGCACCGCCCGCCTTGAGGGCATAGTAGTGCTCGCCGTTCTCGAGGCGGGCCAGGACGAGGGCGTTGTCGGAGGCGTTCCAATCGGGCGGAAAGTCGTAGAGCCTCGGCCGCAGCTTGGAGTTTACCTCGCCATGCACCGTCGGCAGCATCGGGAACTTGGCAAAGACTGTATGACGCTCCCCGCCGGTCGGGGTCTCGAGCGTCAGGGTGAGCGCGGGATTGACGCGCTCGGAATCGACGCTGCGCAGCCCGTTGGGATCGACCGCGGCGTTGGAGAGGTAGTTCTTGAGGGTGAGCGTGCCGGCGCGCGTTTTCAAGGGTTGGTTCAGATTGGGTTTCACCGGGATCCACGCGCCCTCCAGCCACAGGGCCGGACCGGCGAAGGCCTCCGGCTCTTTCAACAGGCGACGGAAGGCGGCCAAGTCGGGGAGCTCGAGATAGGCGACGGTCGCGGGCCCCAGGTTGAGGCGCTGCCGCTCGAACTCGCGGGCGAAGACCCACTCCTGCATCGTGGTCCGCGAACCGCTGATCTTGATTTCGAGCGCCGGATTATCGAGGGGATTGTCGGCCTCGACGCGGATGTCCTCGGCGGCGTTGGGGATGAAGTCGTCGACGCGGGCCTCGACGTCGCCCAGCACCCGGGTCGCCCAGGGCCGCCGGGGGTCGGGGGGATCGAAGCGGAACTCGGCGGGCTTCTGCTCGAGCTTGCCCAGGTCGACATCGTAGAAGAAGAGCTGGGCCTCTTTGATCGTCATCTTCTTCCCGGTCTCGCCTTCCGCGAGGATCATCTGCCCCTCGTAGCCCTCGATCAGGGTGAGCAGGGAGCCGGCGAGCAGGATCAGGATGCCCAAGTGCGTGACCAAAAAGCCGATGTGGTGGCGCTTCCAGGGCCAGCGCGACAGGGCCGCGAACAGGACATTGAGGCCGAGGACGCCCAAAATGGCGGTGAACCACCAGGTGCCGTAGACGTAATGCTTGGCGGTGTCGGTGTCGTAGAGCGACTCGTAGAAAGTGCCGACGGCAAGCACCGCGGCGAGGGAAAGGATCACGATGACAGCCAGCTTGAGCGAGGACAGGAAGCCGAACAAGGCGCGACCGATTTTCGATAAAACGGAATTCATGGTACCTTCACGGGCGCCCTAGGCGCGGCGCCCCGCCAACACTTGGGCCCCCAAATAACGGGCCTTCCCGCCCAAACGTTCTTCGATCCGAAGCAATTGGTTGTACTTCGCCGTGCGGTCGCTGCGGGAGAGCGAGCCCGTCTTGATCTGCCCGGCGTTGGTGCCGACCGCCAGGTCGGCGATGGTACTGTCCTCGGTCTCTCCCGAGCGGTGGGAGATGACGGCGGCGAAGCCGGCCTGCTTGGCCAGGCGGATCGCCTCGAGCGTCTCGGTGAGGGTGCCGATCTGGTTGACCTTCACGAGGATGGCGTTGCCCGCCTTCGCCTCGATGCCCCGGGCCAGGCGCTTGGGGTTGGTGACGAAGAGGTCGTCGCCGACCAGCTGGATCTTCCCGCCCAGCTGCCGGGTGAGGGACTTCCATCCCTCCCAGTCGTTTTGGTCGAGGCCGTCCTCGATGCTGACGATCGGGTAGCGCTCGGCCCAATCGGCGTAGAGGCCGATCAAGCCCTCGGCATCGAGCTCTTGGCCACCCTCTCCTTCGAGGCGATAGCGGCCGTTCTTGAAAAACTCGGAACTCGCGACATCGAGGCCCAGCAGGACGTCGGTCCCGACACGATAGCCCGCGCGCTCGACGGCGTCGCAGATCAGGTCCACCGCCTCGCGGTTGGAGCCGAGGTTGGGCGCGAAGCCGCCCTCGTCGCCCACCGAGGTCGCGTAGCCCTTTTCGCCCAGGACCTTCTTGAGCTGGTGGAAGACCTCGGCGCCGCAGCGCAGGGCCTCGCGGAAGCTAGGCGCCGACACCGGCAAAATCATGAACTCTTGGAAATCGACGTTGTTGTCGGCGTGCTGCCCGCCGTTGAGGATGTTCATCATCGGGGTCGGCAGGACCTCGGGCTGGACGCCAAATAGGGCCGCGATGTGCTCGTAGAGCCACTTCCCCTGGTGCTGGGCGGCGGCGCGGCAAACCGCCATCGAGGCGCCGAGGATGGCGTTGGCGCCGAGGCGTCCCTTGTTCTCGCTGCCGTCGAGCTCGAGCATGAGCCGGTCCACCGCGTCTTGCCGGAGGGCGTCCTGGCCGGCGAGGGCCTTGGCGATGGGGCCCGAGACGTTCTCGACGGCCCGACGCACACCCTTGCCGAGGTAGCGCTTGGGCTCGGCGTCGCGCAGCTCGATGGCTTCGTATTCGCCCGTCGAGGCGCCCGAGGGCACGGCGGCCCGACCGATCGCGCCGTCCTCTAGAACGGCCTCGACTTCGACGGTGGGGTTGCCGCGGGAGTCGAGGATTTCCCGGGCGTGGAGGCTGCGAATTTTCGAGGAAGCCATGGTCGTTACTCCGCAAAGCAGGTGAATGTCGGTCACGAGCGCGACCCTCTGGAGCGCAGGCTCAGGTAGCACGGCCCTTCCGCCCCTGTCAATGACGGGTCCGGGGCCTTAAGTGCCAAGAATCACTCGACAAAAACCTTGACTTGCGAGGCGCGACGCCGCACTCTCGCGAGGCATGGGCAATCTGCTGATCGTCATCTTTTTCACCTTCCTCTTCAGTATATTTCTCATTTATTTGATCCAAAAGACCTCGAAGCGTCCGGAGACCGCCGAGGAGAAGATCCCCATCGATCCCGGCCTGCAACACCTGAATCTCGACCAGTTTTTCGCGATTTGCTGCGAATTATTGGAAAAAATGGGACTGCGCATCCTCAACAGCTACCGCACCGAGGACAACGAGATCGACATCTTCGCGGAAAACCCCGAACCCATCGTCGGCGGCCCCTTCATGGCCCACCTGATCCTCTATCCCGAAGGCGCCCAGGTGAGCAGCGCGGAGGTCCAGAACTTCGCCTCCAACCTGATCGGCGAGCGCCGCGGCAAGGGGATCCTGATGACCACGGGTTTCTTCGCGCCCGACGTCGCGATGCTGCCCGAGCTCCCTCCCATGGAAATGATCGACGGCAAGCGGCTCGCCGAGCTGATGAAACACTACGGCATCACGGCGCCGGCGCCCGAGCGGGCTTAAGCATATTCCCGTTTACGAATCCAAATATCGGTGGGTGAATTTGCGGAACAAGGGCACGCTGGGCTCCTTGGGTTGGTAGCCGTCGCGAATCCGCAGTTTTCGGAAGATGTAATACATGCGGTAGCAGGCCGTCAGCAGCGTCATGACCGCGATGACGCCCAGCGCCGCGATGGTGAGGTATTCGACCGGCGGTTGAGAGCCGGGGTTGACGATCTGCCGGAAGGGCGGGCTGAAGATCGATCCGACGCCGAGGTAGACGATGCGCTCGGGCCGCTGCATGATTCCGCCCTTGCAATCCACTCCCTCGCTGTCGCCCCGCGCCTTGGTATAGCTGACCATCAGCGAGCCGACCATCGCGCCGAGCACCAGGAACAGGACCCAAGACTCCCGGTAAAAATACGCCAGGCCGAAGAAGACTAGGGACTCGCCGAAGCGGTCCATCACCGCGTCGTAAAAGGCCCCCGACTTGCTGGTCTTGCCGCTCTTTCGCGCCACGCGCCCGTCGAACATGTCGAAAGTGCCGCCGATGATCATGAACCAGCCCGCCACGCCCATATGGCCGGTGGCGAAGGCGTAGGCCGAGACGCCGCTCAGCAAGAAACCCAGCGTGGTCAGGGTGTTTGGGCTGACGTTGAGTTTAATGAAGATCCATTCGATCGGCGAGATGAACCAGGCCCAATACTCGCGCAGGAAGGGCCCCACCATGCGGGAGGTGTGGCGCCCGACCAAGTCGGGATCCCCGGGCCGCTTGCGGTAGACGAAGACGGCGAAGATCACCACCGTGGAAAGCATGAGGACGTTGATCGCCACCAAGGGTAGTAGCGAATTCCATTTGGGATCGATGCCGAAAATCACGGGATTCATAGGGATTAGCCTGGGGGTAACAGATTTAACCGGGGCCGTCAATGCGGGGCCGGCGACTCGTCACGATCCGCAATACCTCAAGGATTGCGAAGCCTTAGCCTTCGACCGCCATACCCGCCCGCGGGCCTTCGCCGGCCCGAGGCGGAGGGATAAGCCCCACGGCGTCCGGAAGAAAGCGCCGTGGGGCCGAAAAAGCGGACGGAGCTTAGCGGGCCCCGTCGGTGCCGGTCGCGGCGACCGTGGCGACGGTCTCCTCCGCGAGCTTCGCGGCCTTCTCCTTGGCGACTATCAAGGAGGGGTCGATCTTCAGGCTGTGGTCAAAACTGGGCAGCGGCATCGCCTGGCCGTCGGCGTAGACCTTGTGACGGCCGTGCTGCTTGTACCACTCGCCGACCGAGGCGTTTTTATACATGTTCTCGATGATGTTTCTCCAACCGACGCCCGTGTTGTAGGCGCAGAAGGAGATCTCCCCCTGCTGGGTGCCGTAAGGGATGATGCACATCTCGGTGCGGCGGAAGTCGTAGTTGAAGAGGTCCTGGAACCACATGCCCGCGACGAACAGGAAGAGCCACTCGTCCTTCTTGCGCTCGGCGCCGACGCCGTAGTCCTTCTCGGACAGGGACCCGCCGCTCTGCTTGTCGAACTTCTCGAGCAGGCCCTTGAGGGTCAGGCCCTCGGGGAACTTGGTCGGGTCGATGTTGCGCAGCAGGGCCATCGCGATTTGGGCGCGGGTCAGGGACTGCCCGCGGGCCGCGTCGGTGATGCGTTCGACGTCCTTGAGGAACTGCTCCATGTTGAGGAACTCGGAGACGGGCTTGTAGACCTTGGTGCGCTTGTTGACCATCAACGCGGTGCCGATGCCGCAGTTGGGGTGGCAGCCGCAGCTCATGTTGCCCCAATCCTGGTCCGGCCCCTTCACCATGTCGGCCAGGTTGGCGAAGATGCCGCCGATGGAGAGCGGGAACCAGTCGCGCAGCGGCTCGGTCATGCCGGTCTGCCGCTTTACGTCGTGGGCGAGATGCGCCAGGGTGTAGCGCATCTTCTTGCGGTCTTCGTCGCTGATGTCCTCGTCGCGCCCGGTGAAGGAAACCGGCTGGAAGGCCACGAAGCTGATCTTGTCGGAGTTTTCGATCGCGAACTTCACGATGGGGCCGACCTGGTGGTTGTTGACCGTATTGACGATCGTCACGACCAGAACGACGTCGATGCCCGCCTTGTAGAGGTTTTCGATGGCGCGCAGCTTGACGTCGAAGAGATTGCCGATCTTACGGTGCTCGTTGTTCTCGTTGCCGATCCCGTCGAATTGCAGGTAAATCAGGCGCATGCCGGCCTCGTAGGTCTGCTTGCAGAACTCGGGGTCCTCGGCGAAACGGATCCCGTTGGAGGCCGCTTGGACGCTGAAATAGCCGACCTTCTTGGCGTACTTGATGGCGTCGAGAAAGTGCGGCGACATGGTGGGCTCGCCGCCGGAGAACTGCACCGACATCTGGCGCCGCGGCTTGATCTTGAGGGAGTTGTCGAGGATTTCCTTCACCTCGTCGAAGCTCAGCTCGTGGACGTAGCCGACCTGGTTGGCGTCCATGAAACAGGGATCGCACATCATGTTGCAGCGGTTGGTCAAGTCGACGGTGAGCACCGAGCCGCGGCCGTACTTGATGGTCGAGGTGCCGTGATTGCGGACCTCGGTCTTGGGCGACTTGAAATCGCGGCCGGGAAAAAGGCGCTCGATGCGGGACAGGAACTTGCTGTCGAGGGCCATCAGGTCCTCGAAGTGGCCGTGCTTGGGGCAATCTTTGACCATCCAGACTTGGCCGTCGCGCTCGATGATCTGGGCCTTGATCTCGCCGGGATTGCCGTGGATCAGCTCGGTGTAATCCTTCTCGCCGCTGATGATGGCCTCGCGGACTTCCTTCACGCAGCCGGGGCACAGCGAATCGGTGTTGCGGGGATATCCCAATTTCGGAAAGGTCTTCTCGTAGCTCTTGAGCAGCGGGCCCGGCGCCCACTTGGGCTGGAAGGATTTGCCGTCCTTGAACTTGCCGTTGAGGAATTGGAACACCGGCCAGGCGATCTTCGCGGAGCGAACCACCGCGCGATCCAGAATTTTTGTTTCTCCCATGACTCTCTCCTTTACGCTTTTAATGAGATCTACACTTCAGGATTCTTAAAATTTAAAACATTCTAAATACTTGATTATTAAGCACTTTTTCGCTTTGGGACCTTGTAAAGACTTTCCGAGTCAGGGTCAAGTAAAAAGCCGACCCGAAGCGGCGAAGCGCGGGATCTTTCGAGATTTTTCGTACAATATATTTTTCCTCAGGTCGCGAGGAACGAATGAAACGGGGGGTTCGGAAAAAAGGATCCGGAAATTATTCTTCAAGAATGACGCGCCGGAGGAGCTCGGTGTTGATGTCGCGCCCCTGATAGAAATCGTCGAAGAGTTGGGATGCCGCGGTGTAGAACATCTTGAGCAGGTCGAGCTGGTGGAGCATGAATTTCGCGTCCTCCATCTGCTCGCTCTTCGGCTCGATCTCCTCGAGCGCTTCGTTGAACTGGACGTGGCAGCGGTTGATGATGCGGATGCTCTCGTCGACGCCCTCGCGCAGCCTGTCGAAAAAGCCTTTGAGGAACTTGCGCGGGTAATCGCGGTTGGCCTCGTAGAAGTCGCGCCGACTGCCCTTCACCCAGATTTTCTTGACCAGCTTGAACTCTTCGAGCAGCCGTATGTTGACGCTGACGTTGCCCTTGCTGACCTGGAGGATCTCGGAAATGTCGTCGAGGGAAAGCGGCTCGCGCGAAAGAAACAGCAAGGCGTAGATCTGGCCGCCGACCTTGTTGACCATCCCCAGCATGTTGGCGGAGATCTTGCCCGCGCTCTCGATGAAGCGGTCCAAGGCCTTTTCGAGGCCGACGGAATATTTTTTGGAGGCGGACTCCGGAGACATTCGCGAAGCCCCTAGCAAAGCCTGGTTTCGAGTGTCAATGATAGATGCCAGTGGCTCAATTCTCCTCCGGCGGCCCGAAATACCCCCTCCCGAGGCGACGGGCCAGGTATTGGTCGAAGGCGCGCATGCTGTAAGAATGGTCCCTCAGATCGAAAACGCCGTCGTAGGAGGGGGCCTCGTTCATCAGGAAAAGCCGTCCCACGCGATAATAGTCCGGCAATCTCTCGTCGGCCATCGGTTCCCAAAGCTCGAGGCTCAATCGCCGCAGCGCGGGATCGAGGTGGGCCTGCGCCAAGTCCCGGGGCGTGCGGATGCGTTCGAGCGCGGAGAAGTCGTAATTCTCGAATTCGGGCAGCTTCAACATGTAATCAAACAAGAAAATCCGGAAACGCGAGAGCACCCGGTCGCGGTCCTCGGGCCTGCGGAAAGTCGTGCCGAAGGCCGCCACCGTGTAGCGATGGTCTCCCGAAACGTCGGGGGTGAGCAGGGTCGGGATCTCCAACCCCCGCGCCATCCGCACCAATTCGCGGAAGAAGGTGGATCCCACGTTGCGCCCGCGAAGGTGCGTCGGAAGCGTGAGATGGTCGAAATGCGCCTGCAAATGTCCGCGGCGGTCCCGGCCGAGATGAAAGGAGAAGGATCCGCTGTCGGGCTCGCCCGGCACTGCGGTGCGCCGGACCGTCTCGGGCCCCTGCGCCGCGTGCGTCACCAGCGCCTCGTCGGGGACCAAGTCGCCCTGCAAAACCAAGCCGCGGCCGTCGAAACCCCAGCGTAGGTCCCGGACCGAATGCCCCGCCGAGCGCAGGTCGAAGAGACCGGGCAGGCGCCCGCCGTCGAAGGGCATGCCCAACACCATCTCCGCCACCTGCAAGAAGGTCCGGCGGCGCCAGGCCAAGTCGTAGCGCTCCGCCGGCAGGCGGCGCGCCGGCGCGTCGTCGGTCAGGGAGGTGCCGCCGGCCTTCTCGAGTTGCTGGAACAAGGCCAACACCGAGCGCTGCACCAGGGAGCGGACTCCCGCATCGTTGGGAAAGAGGCGCGCCGTCTCGCAAAGCAATTCCCAATTTCGCTCGCGGAGCTGCGTGATCTGCAGGGCCAGGTCGCGCAACCCTTGGTATTTCGCCAAGCGCGCGGAGACGTGCTCGATGGCGCGGAGCACCTCGGCGATTTGGGCCGCCCCCGCCTCGGCGCCGCCGGCCTCCCCGACGATCCGCTGCTCGGCCTCCCGCGCGCGGTCGAGCGCGCCTTGCGCCTCGCGGATCCGATCGGCGAAAAACTCCGCCCATCGCGGATTGCCGAGGTGATTCTTCAGCTCCAGCCCGCGATCCTCCAGGGCCTGCGCCCATTCCTGGCGCATGCGGTACAATTCGAGGCGGTTGGCGACGTCGCTCGGATTCCTCTCCATGTCCAGCTGCCGGTTGGCGATCAAGGCCTCGGTCGAAGGCATGGCTCGGGTCACGGTCTCGAGCCGGAAATCGGCGGGGTCGAAGGGATCGGCCACCTCGCTGCCCCGGCCGGGAATCGCGAGCCTAATCTCACGAATCATGGGGCGGGTCTCGAGATAGTCGCGGGCCCAGAGGGAAAGATCGCGTTTCGAGACGCCCGAGCGAATCCGGGGAATCTGCAGGTCCAGCACCAGGGGGTGATCGCCGCCCTGCCCGTTCTGGTATTTTCCGGCGTGCAGGAATTCCCGCTCGGCCCGGTCCAGCCAAATGTCCAAATGGGCTCGCCCTTCCAATGGATCCAGGACGGAACTCAGGCTGATCGTGAGCTCCTCCCCGCCCGCGCGCCGCGCCAAAAGCAGGGCCTGGCCCAAACCGCCGCGGTTGAGCAGTTCGACGGAGTAGCCCTCTCCCAATAGTCTGCGGGTGCGCTGCAGGATGGGCGCGGCCAGCTGGGCGTTCTCGTCCTCCCGGCCGTATTCCAGCTTTTCGAAGACCTCGAAGTAGGGTCCGCGGACCTCCCGGTTCTCGAGGTAGAAGCGTCCGGTGGCGAGAATGGCCTCGCGAAACCGGTCGTAGGATTCGATCGCCATGCGGTCAGTCAAGAGGTCCTTCGAAGGTTGGTTGCGGACTTGCAACCGGTCGCGCATCATCCCCAGCTGGTAATTCTGGAAGGTGATCGCCAGGACCGAGAACATCCGCAAATCCCGGCGCGCCACCACTTCGTGCAAGAAACGCGAAATTTCCTGGCGATGCTCCTGGGTATGGCTGCCCTTGCAGACGAAGTCGATGAGGCCGGCCACCGCTTCCTCGCGGATGGCGTGGATCATCTGGCGGTCTCCGCCGTTCGCGGCCGGATCGAGCCAGGCCAGCAGGCCTCTTACCGTCTCATGGGTGAGGTATTGCCGCTCGGCCAGGCGGATCAGTTGGGTCCGCATCTCGGGCCATTTCAAGGCGGCGCTCGCGCGCAAGACGGGACGGAATCGGGCCAGGGCCTCCGCGACCGGAGGAACGGCCGCGATGAAGCGCCCCGCGAGGGCCGAGGTGTCCTGGGAGGTCTTGGCCGTGAGTATCTGCTGCAGAAGCGGGCCCGCGGTCTTGTCGGCGCTCTCCGCGAGCATGAGCTTCTCGTGGGCCATCTGCCACTCCTGGAAGGCGTCCGATCCGAGGAGATTTCTCACCGCCTCCGCGGTCTCCAGGTATTCCCCCAAGTCGCGCCACCCTCGGCGGCTGCGGCGGCTGTCGCCGCCCGCGTTCAGGTCGCGCAGCCAGAGGCCCACGGAAAATCCCTCGTATTGCCCCAGCAAGAGGTCGCCCTCGCCCATCGCCCTGCGGAAGAGATCCTGCCGTTCGGCGCTGAGCGGCGAACGCCGCAGCTCGGCCTCGAGGGCCTCGGGCTCCGCCTTCGGGGGAGCGCCGCGGCCGGCGACGACGCTTTGGTAGCGCTGCAGCAGCTTGGCCAGCTCGGGCTTGGCCTCGATGTAGCGCCCCAGCCGCTCTTGGATATCGTTGTAGCGGTGCAGGAGCTTCTCGTAACGCTGGGGAGCAAACACCGACTTGCGGCTCGGCCCCTTGACGTCGCCTAAGTAGGATTCGGCGTCGTGGTGGTAGCGCCGCGTCTCGAGCAGCTTGAGCTGGACGCTGTCCAGCAGTCGCCGCGTCAGCCTGCGACGGCTCTTCGCCCCCTGATTGACCCTTTCGCGCAGCTCCCTTTGGAGGAACTGGAAGCGCGCCTGCCAATCGTGCATTCGGTCGCTGACCTCTTCGAAATGCCTCAGGTTGATGCGATGCAGGACCGCGTCGAGGTCGGCGGGCGGCTCGTTCGTAGCCCGCTCCTTGGGGATCTGCCCCGTCCGCCGCATTCGCAGGTACACTTCGCGGGCGAGCGGAAGATCTTGGTGCAGCTCTTGGGAAAGCCGGTAGCGCTCGCCGGGGGAGAGCTCTTCGTTGTAGAGGGCGTTGACCAAGGCCTTGAAAGGCGATTCCAGTGCCCGCTCGGCGTTGCCGGCCTCGCCCCGCACCGAGGCCGGACGCACCGCCGGGGGACCGCCCTTCTCGTCGGGGTTCCGGATGGACATCTCCAGGATGTGCTCCCGCGAGGGCCCTTCCCGCGCGGGTCTCGGGCCGACGATTCCCTCCGCGCCCGCCGTCGCCAGGACGCCGCCGAAAGGCGGCAAGGGGGTGCGCCCCCTCGCCGCGCGCGGCAGCTCGAGACCGCGCGTGCGCAGGGCCATCTCCTGCATCATCGCCGCGTGGCGCGGGCCCAGCACCTGGTGGCTCAGGCGCCCGCCGACGTGGAATTGCAGCAAGGTGACCAAGGCATCCGTCCAAAAGACGTCGCCGCTGACCTGAGGCCTAAGGCCCAGGCGCATCTCGGCGTAATGGCCGGTCGCGATGCCGCCCAGGGTGCCCAGCTGCTGGAAGGCCGTGCGTGAAAATCGAGTGAAGGCCGGCAGGCGGGCCGCCGCGCCGGTGACGGGATCGATGCCGTGGGCGCGGTCGAAGAGCCGGCCCGAGGCGGCACCGAACAATTTCAGGCAGCCCAAGGTGATGCCGAGACCGGCCAACTCATGTCCGATCGAGGCGCGGTCCCAACGCAGCGTCTCGGGCCGCACCGCCAGGCCGTAGACCCGCGTCGTCCCCCAGAAGGCCAGGACCTCCGCGGGGAAGGCCGCGGCGCTCGCCGCCATCCCCGCCCCGAAGCCCCGCGTCCACCAGGCTGCCGGCCGGGCGGCGAGCCGGGAGAGAACGCCAAGGCGGGTTGCACTGAATACCGTCCCCGCAACGCCCATACCAAGGAGCATGGCAGGATCCGAGGCCTCGCGGGCGAAGTGCCGGGCCAGGTACTCGAAGCGACGCCCGGCGGAACCCGTCCCGCGCATGGCGTTGAATTCCTCCAGGGCCCGCCGGCCCAGGGCCGCGGGCATCGAATCGCGGATCTCCGCCGGGCCTTCCGCGAGGCCCTGATAGATGGCGCCGCTCAAGACCGAATCGCCGTCTCGGGCGGCACGACCGCCCAAGTTTAGGAGTCCGGCATAAAATAATTCCGGATCGCTCTCCTCTCCCAAGGCGAGGAGTTCGTCGAGGGCGCCACCCAAGCGGGTCCGCAGGGCCGCCTGATCGGAGGCGCCCAAGCCGCGGAAGGCCTCACGCAGGCCGCCGGTGTTTCCGGTGATCGTCTCGGAGAGGCGCTGCAAGGCCCTCAGATAGGCGGAGCCATCGCGGCCCGCACCCGCTTCCACCCCGGTGGCCGTGAGCAGAAACGAGGCAACCAAGGCCCGTCGCAGTGGGCTAAAAACTCCGTTGGAATCGGTATTATTAGAGGAATTGGAAAGTAAAGGTCGAGCCCTGAAAGGGCTTAAAGCAAAGCTTGAGCTTCGGGACCCGATCCCGAATGGACGACCGCTGGACATGACCTTACCGCGAAACCCCGGATAACGTTTAAAGGAATAAAAGTCGCGGGTTTATCGCGGCGGCCGGGAGAAGGTTGCGGGGAAACTGCCCCCTGGGGGCGGGCCCCTACTCGACCATCCGGCGGTAGATTTGGTCGGCCTTGCCCTCTTCGGTCAGTTTGTCGTTTTTCTTGGCCTCGCTGAAGGAGAGCCAAGTCAGGAAGACCACCGACAGCAGCATGAAGATGATCGGGATATTGTCGGGCAGGGACAGGATATGGAGAAAATGTTCCATGCCTGTCCCATAGCCGCTTCGCCGCGCTTCGTCAAGGATATCCTGGACTTAGGCGGGGGCGCTTCTCCCTTGAATTCACTTGGCTTCCATGGGAGAGACGCTGCGGAGATTTTTTCCCCATGAAGCAAGGCCCGAGTTCCCTCCTTATCCTGTTCAGCGTCGTCGTCCTCGACCTGATCGGCTTCGGCATCGTGGTGCCGATCCTCCCCTTCTATGCCGAAAAATACGGGGCCAACGCGACGGTCCTGGGCTTTTTGCTGATGTCCTACGCCGCGATGCAATTCCTCTTCTCGCCGCTCTGGGGACGGCTCTCCGACCGCATCGGGCGGAAAAAGGTCCTGCTTTTGACGATGGCCGGCTCGGTCTTCGGGCTCTTGGTCCTCGGCCTGGCCGATTCCCTCGTCCTGCTCTTCGCCGGCCGCATCCTCTCGGGGATCTTCGGCGCCAACATCAGCGTCGCCTCCGCCTACGTCACCGACGTGACCACCGCCGAAAACCGCGCCAAGGGCATGGGAATGATCGGGGCGGCCTTCGGGATCGGCTTCATCCTGGGCCCGGCCCTGGGCGGGGCCCTCTCGGTCTACGGTTACCATGTCCCCATCCTCACGGCCGCCGGCCTCTGCGCGGTCAACGTCGTCTACGCGCTGTTCCGGCTGGGCGAGTCGGAATCCCCTCGCGGCGCCGGCCGGAGCGGCGGGATGCGCTCGGCGCTTAGCATCCCCCTCGTGCAACGGCTCTGCGCGATCAATTTCCTTTTCACTTTGGGGGTCAACCAGCTCGAGTCGATCTTCGCCTTCTTCATGGCCGACCGCTTCCGCTACGACGCGCAGCACGTCGCCTACATCCTGGCGCTGATGGCGCTCATCATGGTGGCGATCCAAGGCGGCCTGATCAAACGGCTGGTGATGCGCTTCGGGGAAAAAAGACTGCTGACGGTGGGAAGCCTCTGTCTCGCCGCGGCCTTCGTCCTGATTCCCGAAAGCCCCAGTATCGCCCTGCTGTTGATTCCGCTGGCGGTGTCGTCGGTGGGTCGCGGCATCAGCCAGCCCTCGCTGATGAGCCTCGTCTCCCGCGGCGGCGACGAGAGCCTGCACGGCTCGGTGATGGGCACCTTCCAGGCCAGCGCCTCGCTGGCGCGGGTCGCCGGGCCGGTCCTGGCCGGCCTCCTCTACGACCGCAACCCCGCCTTCCCCTTCTTCCTGGCCTGCGGGCTCTTGGGGGCGGTTTTCCTGCTTAGCCTCAACATCCCGGTGCGGGACGCGAAGCAATCCTCCCGCGAGCCGCAGCCCGTCGAGGCGATATAATCCCTTAAGGCCGGGCGAATCAGGCCCAGTGGTAGAGCATGAAGTAGATCAAGACCCCCGTCACCGAGACGTACATCCAGACAGGCAAGGTGACCCTGGCGATCTTCCGATGGGCGGCGACGCGATCCTTGAGGGCCAGGTAGATGGTGCGGATCGCCAAAAAGGGCACGGCCGCGGCCAGCACGGTATGGGTGAGCAGGACGCTCAGGTAGATCGTCCGCATCGCCCCGGTGCCCGGATAACGGTGGGTGCCGGTCAGGTAGAAGCGGGTCAGGTAGGAAACGAGAAACAGGGCCGACACCAGGAAGGCCGAGCCCATGAAGGCGCGGTGCCGGGCCACCTTTCCGGCGCGGACGGCCCTCCATCCCAAAAACAGCAGTATTGCGGCGGTTGCGTTGAGCGTGGCGTTCAAAGCGGCCAGGCTGTCTCCCCAACTCATGAGGTCTTCCCTTTCAGCAGGCCGCGCAGGTCGGCCAACAGCTTGCGCAGGCCCTGACCCTCGGAGGAATAGAAGCCGCGGATCCGGCCCTGCGCGTCGATCAATAAAAATTGCTCCCCGTGGACGATCTCCCAGATCTCGTCGTCGGCGCCGCCGCCTTGGGCCTGGGGCGTCGCCGCGGGGACCTTCCCCATGCTGATTTTGAAGCCCTCGACCACGGTCTTCGTCACCTCCTGAAGCGGCCCGGTGAGGAAGGTCCAGTAGCGCAGGTCGGCTCCGTGATTCTTGGCGTAGTCGGCCAGGACCTGCGGCTTGTCCCGCTCCGGGTCGACGCTGAAGGAGACGATCCGCGCGGGAAAATCCGCGTTCCCCGCGGCCATCTCGACCAGGGGCGTTTGAATGTTCTTCTTCATCCGCTCGGTCATCATCGGGCAGGCCCCGCCGCAGGAGGTGAAGATGAAATTGGCGACCCACACCTTCCCCTTCATGTCCTCGTGGCCGAAGGGCTTGTCGTCCTGGGTGGTCAGGCGGAATTCGGGGATACTCCCCAAGACCGGCAGCTCGGGGCGCTGGCAGGCGCCGAGCGCGAGCGCGAAGAGCATGAACATCCAACGAGGCTTCATGAGGATCCTCCATCGAAGAACAGGACGGTGAAGAGAGCGGTGAGATAGACCAGGGAAATCAGGAAGAGGCGGCGCGCCCATTCCTCGTTCAATCCGTTGCGGAAGCCCAGCAGCCCATATCCCAAGAAGGCGCCGCCCAAAACCAGCGCGGCGATCAAATAGTGCGTTCCCGTGACGTGCAGCGGAATCAAGAGCAGGCTGACCGCGAAGAGCGCGACGGTGTTCATGACGATCTGAAAGAGGATGTCGCGGTCGCTCGCCTCGAGGGTATAGATGCGGATCCCCGCACGGGCGTATTCTTCCTTGCGGAACAGGCCGATCGCGAGAAAATGGGGGATCTGCCAAAAGAAGATGATCGCGAACAGCACCAGCGCTGGCAGTCCGATCGACCCGGTCACCGCCGTCCAGCCCAGCAGTGGCGGCATCGCGCCGGGCACCGCCCCCACCCAAAGCGCCGTCGCGGATTTCCGCTTGAGCGGCGTGTAAAACAAAACGTAGCTGACCAGCGAGAGCGCACCCAAGGCGCCGGTGAGCGGATTGACGTAATAGGTCAGCAGGGGGATCGAGACGCCGATCAGCAGGCTACCGAAGCCCAGGACGAAATCCGGGCTGAGGCGCTTTCCCGGCAGCGGGCGGTTTTGGGTGCGCTTCATCAAGAGATCGGTGTCGCGCTCGAGAAACATGTTAAGGGCGTTCGCGCCCCCGACCAAAAGCGCGATGCCGACGCAGGCCACCACGATGAGACCCCAGTCGGCGGAACCGGGCGCCAGGTGAATGCCCGCCGCGGCCGTGATGATCGTGAGCAGCGTGATCCGCGGCTTCACCAGGGTCACGACGTCGACCAAGGTATGGGTGGAAAGCTGGGCCTGGGCCTTCATGCCGGTTCCTATACCGTGGAGGGGCGAAGGCCCCCCGGAACGGCCCCCCTCGCCTCCCCTCCCGCGGTCCCGCGCCGAGCCAGGACCGCGCCGAGGTTCATCAGGAAGAATACCACCAGAAGCAGCGCCCCGACGCCGAGGTGGGCCGTCACGGGAAACAGCCCCAGGGCGGAATGCACGCTCCAGAGACCTAGGCCTATTTGCAGCAGGACCAAGACCGGAGCCGCCAGAGACAGGAAGCGCAGCGCGGGGAAACCCTCGCCGGCGCGGTAGGCGCGCCAGGAAGTCGCGAGCACGACGACGCCGACGACGGCACCGGCCAGGCGATGCAGCATGTGTACCTGGAGGATCGGCGGCGCGCCCTCGGGCCAAAGGCTGCCCCGGCAAAGGGGGATGTCCAGACAGGCGAGCCCGGCGCCCGTATGCCGCACCAAGGCGCCCAACACGATCTGGAGGTAAACCAGAATCAAGGTCGGAAGCAGCCAGGCCTTCCATCCGCGCAGGGACTCGCCGGAGACCGGGAAGCGGAGCGGAAAACACGCGAAGGCGATCCCGGAGACGAGGCAGAGAAAGATCATCGAGGTGGCGAGATGGGCCGTCGAGACCGCGGTGGGCAGGCGGTAGAGCACGGTGATGCCGCCCAGAATGCCCTGGAAGATCACCAAGGCCGCGGCCGCGACCCCCGCCTTCCGCAGGGCGCCCTTCCCTTGTTTCCAAGATAGGAAACAGAGGGCCAAGGTCAGCAGGCCCGTCAGAGCGGCGACGAGTCGGTGGGAGTGCTCGAAGAAGATCCCTCCTTTCATTTCCGGAAAAAAGGATCCGTAACAGGTCGGCCAATCGGGACAGGCCAGGGAGGATCCCGTGCCGTGGACGATGCCCCCGATGAGGATCAAGAACCAAGTCAGGACCGCGGTGAAAAGCGCCAGATATCGAAGGGATGGCGAGGCGTTCCGGGAATCGTGCATGGGACCTTGGTTAGCAAAAAGCCGCCCCCAGGGTCAAGGCAAGGTCCGCGCAAAATAAAAAGCCCCCCGCTCGCGCGGGGGGCTGGAATTTCAAAACGAAGCCGGAGGCTTAGTGCTGATGGCCCGGGTGGTTCAAGGAGATATGGACCTCCTTGAAGTCGTAGGCCGCCTTCTCGGTACCGTCGTAGGTGAAGTTGGCCTCGGCGGTCTTGTCGGCCTCGACGGTCACGTCGACGGTCTTGGGACCGTATTTCTCGTGCCAGGCCTGGATCTTGTAGGTGCCGGCCGGAACGCCCTTGATCTCAAACTCGCCGGAATCGCCGGTGACGGCGTTCAAGGCGTTGTCGTTGAGGACCAGCCAGCCGGTCATCCAAGGGTGGACGTCGCACTTGAACTTGACCACCCCGCCGTCGTCCTTGCTGAAGGTCTTATCCATGGGAGGCGAGCCCTTCGGCTGGGCGCGGTTGAACAAGGTCTTGGTGTCCGCGTAGGTGTGAACGTTGTGCAAGATGGGATCGCTGTTCACGATCTTGACGTTTTGCCCGAAGGCCGCCGTAACCACCCGAGGGGTGTACATGCAGTTGACCTGGTCGACCTCGGAGACGACCGCCGCATCGGGGGTCGAGGCCGCGGCGCCCTGCACGATCAAGGCGACGTTCTTCAGGGTGCCGTTGGCGTTGACGACGACTTCTTCGTCTTTCATCTTGGTCTTGGCGCAGAAGGGATCGGCCTCGCGCTTCAGCTCGGGCATATCGGGGGCAGTGCCGGTGAAGCTGACCTTGCCCTTGATGCTGCCGCTGCCGGCGGCCGGGGCCGCGGGAGCGGCGGGCGCCGCCGCTTCCTTCTTGTCGGCGGGGGCCGCGGTTTCGGTGGTGGTGCCGCCCGGCTTTTTGCCGCAGGCAGCGAGGGTAAGGGCCAGGGCGAGAGTGCTCGCTAAGGCCGTAAACTTTTTGTTTAGCATCTCCTATCTCCTTATTTTCAGAATATTAGGTCAACACAACCAAACCGCGGTTTGTACACGGACTCCCACGGCTCTATAAAACTCGACTCGGCGAGTCAAGTTTAGAGCTTCGCCTGTTTGTCGGCGACCGGCGCCGGCTTTTTGTCGCCCTGGACGGAGGGCTGAGTCTCCGGCGTCGCCGGCGCGGCGGTCTCGCCCTGTAGGATCCCGTTCTTCTTGCCCAGGGTCATCAAGTAGTTGACCAAGGCGTTCAGCTGGCGTTCGTCGTCGCCGCCCAAAACGTCCTTGGGCCCGCTGTTCGGCTCGGGATAATAGCCCGGCATCCGGGTGCCCGGCACCAAATCCGCCGGATTGCGAATCCACTTGTTGAGCCATTGCGGCCGAATCCGCGCGTGGACGTACTCGAGGTTGGGGGCCCAAACCGTCGGCCCTCCCTCGGGGAACTTGTTGCCCACGATGTGGCAGCTGTAGCAGTTGAAGTTTTCCGGCCCCATCAGCCTCTGGGCGGCGGAGATCTCCTCGGGCGTGACCTTGAGGTCCACGACCTCGAAGAGGCCTTCGACTTTGTCGTACTTCTTGAAGTAGCGGATCAGGTCTTCCAGCTCGGCTTCGGAGAGCTGGAAGGTCGGCATCCGGATGTCCAGCCAGGGCCTGACCTTGGGGAAATCTCCCGGATTACGCAGAAAACCGTGCATCCAGTCGGTCTGCAGCCGCGCCCCGGTCGAGGCCAGGTTGGGCGGGAGGAAGTTCGGCTCTTTGATCCATTGGGCCACTTCCTGCCCCTGGCCCTCGATCACGTGGCAGGCCTTGCAATTGTACTTTTCGACCAGGCGGCGGCCCCTCTCGATCTCGGGGTCGTAGGCGATGTACTTGCTGGGCAGGACCTCGGGGGCCTGCCCCTTCAGGAAGACCAACAAGGCGTGGCGCTGTTCGTCGTTGATGTTGGGCTTGGGCATGAAGCTGTCCGAGCGCTCGTCGACGTACATCTGGGGATTTTTCAGCTTGCCGTCGGTCCAGGCCTCCCAGGTCTCGGGGATCTTGGCGTCCCCGAAGGCCAATTCGCTGACGTCCTTGCGGGCGAAATTGGTGAGCTCGACGGAGGGATTGGAGGCCTTCTCGAAGCCCTTGATGGTATGGCAGGCATAGCAGCCGTAGGTGTTGATCACGTTGAAGCCGGCCTTGATGTTCTCGGGATCGGCTAGGGCCATGCGCAGCTGGGCGTCTTCGTCGGGCTTTTTGCCCTTGGAAACCAAGTAAGCCGTGACGTCCTGCGCCTCTCCCTGCGTCAGGCGCAGGCTGGGCATGCGGTGTTCTTTGGACCAATTCTTGGGGTCTTGAATCCAGTTGTAAATCCAGTCGCCGGTGGTTTTTTCGGCGATGCGATCCAGGGCCGGGCCGGAGCCGCCTCCCTGCCCCTCGACGTTGTGGCAGGCGAAGCAACCGACCGTGTTGAAGAGCTCCTTGCCCTTGGCGGCGTCGCCGCCGGGAAATTTGCCGTACTTCCAATTGAAGGGTTCACTCTTGTCGAGGATGTAGGCCAGGGCCTGCACCGGATCCTTGTCGTTCTTCCAAGGAACCTGGGGCATCTTGGTGTGCGGCAGGTATTCAGTGGGCTTTTTCACCCAAGCCAAGAACCATTCGGGATAGACCTTATCCTTGATCTTGGCCAAGTCGGGGCCCGACTTGGGAGCCCACTCGAGCCCCTTGACGGTATGGCAATTGATGCAGCCGTATTCGAGGAAGAGCTGCTTGCCCTGGGTGTAGACCGGCGCCAGGTCGAGGTTCAGCTGCTGGACATGACACTTGTTGCAGCTGGACTGGACAAAATCCCCACGCAACAAGGGGGTTTTCCAGTGGTGCTCGAAGCCGTGGGGGTAGTCCCCCTTTTCCATCGGTTTATGCTTGATCTGCGTGGCTCGCCCCTGCCCGCCGTGGCAGGTGACGCAGCCGTAATCTTCGACGGGGTGGTTGTTGAAGATCTCGTTCAGGTTGGAATGCGTCCGGAAGGGCTCTTTGAGCTTCTCGTAACCTGGCTTGAGGACCGGAATGTGACAGCTGGTGCAGCGGTCGACGGTGCCCCAATTGACCGGGCCGGCCTTGCCGAGATCGTCCAACACGTACTGCTCGATCGGGGCGCCGCGATCCTGGACGCCTTTCAACTGCTTCTGCAGGGCGTCGACTTTCTTGGTGAGGGCCGCCTGTTGGGCGTCGAGATCCTTGAGCTTGTTTTTGAATTGGTTGATCTTCTCTTGGACGGCGAGGAAGGCCTCTTCCTTCTGGACTTGGACTTCGTTCAGCTTCTTGATTTTGGCGTCCAGATCGTCATAGCGCTTCTTGTAGCCGGAAAAATCCTGGCCCTCGTGCTGGGCGTGCTTCCACTGGTAGAAAAGCTCGTCGTGGTCGGCCTTGGCGAATTGCAGGTCCTGGTTGGCGACGTCCATTTCGATCTGCTTGCGCTTGAGCTCTTCTTGCAGGTCCGCGAATTCTTGGCTTTCCAGGGCCTGTTGGGCCTGCTCCCGCTCCAGCTCGATCTGCTTGAGCTTCTTCGGATCGATGCCCTTCATCTCCTTGGCGATCTCTTCTTCGATGCGCTTGGTCTCGAGCCGGGTCCATTCGGCGGCGTATTGCTTCCAGGTGCGGCGTCCGATGGCCTCGTCGTAGACGTACCAGGCCGTCAGGACCATCAAGGCCCCTCCCAGCAAGAACCAGACAAAACTGAACGATTTCTCACGGCCCGCAAGCGCCATACCGGCTCCTAAATATTCAAGTTAATCCAGGGAAGTTGGACGATGTATTTGATGTTGAGGGTCCAGCGCAGGATCATCTTGATCGGCAGCGCCATCATCGTCAGAAACAGGAAGGCCGTGATGCCGTAGCGGACCGGCCCCAATTCCTGGAGAATCTTGGATTTCTTCGACTTCAACTTCCAGTAGATCGGGATGATCGCGTAGTAGGCGCCGACCAAGCCCATCCCGAAAACCGCGGCGACGACGGGGTTACGCAGGGCGTCGAGGCCGGTCCAGTCGGCCAAGAGAATGTTGAGGTCGATATTGGTGAGGGCGACGACCTTGTGCGAATCCCACTCCTGCCAGGGTGCGAAGAAGTTCCAGCCCGGGCCGCGCAGGAAGACGCCGACGATGATCAAGGCGACCCAAAGGATCAGGAAACCGAAGCAGAAGTTGGCGACGGCGAACTTGCGCTCTTTCCAGGTATAGTAGCCGTTTCCCTTCGGGTTGACGTCGATATAGGGGATCACCATCAGGCCGACGATGATCAGGGACGGCAGGACGACGCCGGCCATCCAGGGGTCGAAATAAACCAGGATTTCCTGCAGGCCTAGGAAGTACCAGGGGGCCTTGGAGGGGTTGGGCGTCTTGGTGGGGTCCGCGGGCTCTTCGAGCGGCGCGTCCAGCACCAGCGACCAGACCAATAGACCCATGAAGGCCAGCAGGCCGCAAATGAACTCGATTCGAACGAGGTGCGGCCAGGTATGCACTTTGTCGGTTTTAGGGTCGATGACTTCGGGGATCTCCGAAGCGTCCTTGATATCAGCCATGGTGGAATCCTTTAAGCCGGCCTTACATCGGTCCGGAAATGCCCCCGTCCTTACGCACGCGCCAGAAATGCACGATCATGAGCAGCGCCGCGACGATCGGGATGAAGATGCAATGCAAGACGTAAAAGCGCAGGAGGGTCGGCGCGCCGACGACGGTGCCGGCGGTCAGCAGGCTGCGGGCGTCGTAGCGCGGCGTCGCCACGCCGGTCAAGGCCGCCACCTGCTCGGCCAAAGGGCCCTCGGCTCCGAGCATAGGCGTCGCGCGGGCCATGTTAGTGCCGACGGTGACCGCCCAGATGGAGAGCTGGTCCCAGGGCAAGAGGTAGCCGGTGAAGGAGAGCAGCAAGGTCAGCGTCAGCAAGAGCACGCCGACCACCCAGTTGAACTCGCGAGGCGGCTTGTAAGAACCCGTCATGAAGACGCGGAACATGTGCAGCATAACCATGATGACCATGGCATGCGCGGCCCAGCGGTGCATGTTGCGGGTGACCATACCGAAGGGGATGTCGAACTGAAGGTATTTCATGTCGTTGTAGGCGTACTCGGCGACGGGGCGATAATAGAACATCAGCAGGACGCCGGTCACTACGGTGACGAGGAAGAAAAAGAAGGTCAACCCGCCGGCGCACCAGGTGTAGCGCAGGGTCAATCCGTGGCGGCGCAGCTTGGACGGATGCAGGTGCAGGAAGACGTTGCTGGCGACCATCAGGATTCGGTTGCGGGGGGTGTCGGCGTAACCGTGGCGGAAGACCGACTTCCATACCGAGCTCTTGACGATGGTCTCTTGGATATCTTGAATTTTGTCTTTCATATGGATTCACCTAAAATTCGGGGCGGCGGGCCGCGGCCGCAAGAGGCTTAAGAAAGTTTCAGGAAGGCGTCGGGGGCGTCCCACTCGCCTTTTTCGAAACGGTACGTCTTGGATTTGTCGACGAGGATGAGGCCGTCGGGATCCAGGGAAATCTTCACGCGCTCCAGGGGACGCGGCGCGGGGCCTTCGAAGTTGACGCCGTTCATCTTGAAGCCGGAGCCGTGGCAGGGGCACTTGAATTTCTTTTCGGTGGCGAGCCAGCGCGGGGTGCAGCCCAGGTGAGTGCAGATGGCCAACAGGGCGTATATGCCCTCGTCGTTGCGCACCATCCAAAGACGGTTGCTCTCTTTGTATTTTTCGGAGACCTCCCCGATCAGGTATTCCTCGGGACGGCCGACTTTGACGATGGGCGAAGGCTCGAAGAGGACGCGGGGGTAAAGGAAACGGAGGAAGGAAAGCAGGAGGGCCGTCATGAAGGCGCCGAAGGCGGCCCACCCGGCGAAGCCGAGAAAATTTCTTCTTGTCCAGAGATTGTCTTTGCCCTTTTTCGGGGCGACCCTTTCGCTACCCGGTATCGTCGCTTCTCCAGCCATTGAGACCTTCCCAAAGAGTTCTGCTGCGTCGCACAGCCTTTCAAGTCTGGGGACATCGCCCCAAACAATTCAATATAATCAACCAATTACGCTTGATTCACCCTAGCTCTTAACAGGCGCGCGCATCATACTCAAGGGCCTCCGACTGTCAAGAGAAAAGCCCTGTAAAAACCGGGCGATGATACGGTGCGACAAAGAGACGTCCTAAAATCGAAGGATGGGAGAAAAAGGCGGGAAATCCTAAGGCTCGACGCCGAGGCAACGAAGCGCCTCGAGGTACTTGGCGCGGTCTTTCTCGTCGGCCTTGAGATAGGCGACCTGAAGCTTGCCGGCCAGCTCTTGGACGCGTTCCAAAGAGCGCTCGGCCTTCGTCTCGTGGGCCTGGACGGTGTAGAGGGACAGACCCGCGTAGACGGGCGCGGAAAGAACGTATTTCCGGTTCTCGTCGACGATCCCGGCGAGCCGTCCCAAGTCTTCCGTATTGTGGCCGCGGAAGGTCTTCTGCCCGTCGAAGAGGGCCAGGGCCACCATCACCTTGCGCGAGGTGAGTATCTTCTCGACCGCTCCGGGTTCGCCCGGCTTGGCGGGCAGGAGATGCTCGAGCAAGGCCTCTCCGTTGCCCGGCTGCAGCGTTCCGTCGTCGTTGAAGAACTTGCGGGCCCATTCGTTCTCCGGCTGGCGGACGGCGAGGAGGTACCGGGCGCCCTGCTGGATTTGGTAATTTTGGATGCGCAGCAGGCTCGCCTCTTTTTCCTCCGGCCCCAAGCCGGCGAAGGCATTCTCGGGGAGCTCCCCTTTCGCCTCGCCCATCTTCTTCATCAACTCCTGCTCCTTGGCGTTCAGCTCGATCGGCTTCGTCAATGCCGAGAAATCCAGACGGAGATAGGAAGCCGCGTCGTTCACCGGGAAGGACACGGGCAAGGCCATCAGCTTGGGGATCAAGTCTTGCATGCCATCCGTGATCTGGCGGGAATTGGCCAAGTCCTCGCCCAAGATCCGCTTGCGGATATCCTTGTTATCGACCTCGCCGACCGCCCACTCCATCGCGTCGGGAGCCAGCCAGCGGGCGCCGGCGCGGATGCCGGAGAGGGGCACCTGGTACCAAGGCTGGGAACCGATATTGTAGACGTTATGGTCGTAGACCTCGTCGGTGACGCGGCGGTTGACCCAGGCCTCGTAGTCGCCGTCCACGGCCAAGCGCCGCACGCCGTAATTGAAGATGGCCACCGCAAGCAGGCCGTTTCCGGCCCGGGTGAAGAGCGTGCCGGCGCGGCTTAAGATCGGCGAAGCGGCGATCCGGGAAGAACCGAGCGCCAGCCGCACCAAGTCGGGGCCGAAGAAGGCGACGAAGGAACCCCACTTGCGCACGGGGTGGTCGGGCTTCATCCAGATCCCGGCGCCGCGGTCGAACAGGGTCGCCGAGAGGTAGCCGGGCCCCATGGTCCGCAGCAAGTTGACGGGGACGCGCGCCGTGCCGGAAAGCATCTGCCAACCGGCCAATTTCCAGCTAAAGCCCTCCGCGGCGGTCCGCCAGCCCCACTTCTCCAGGATTCCTTCGCCGACGGCCTTGCCGATCGAATCGCCCGTCTTCAAGCCGACGCTGACCACCTCTTGGCCCGCCAATCGGCTGCCCAGCAAAATGCCGCCGTTCACGCGGTGCTTCAGGACCTCCGCGAGCGACTTCATGCCCTCCGCGCCCTTGGTGCGGACCAGGGCGCGCTCGGCGACGGCCCGGTTCATCACCACTTCCCAGGCACCGCCGGCCGTGATGTTGAGGGAGTGCACGAAATAGAGGGTCATCCCGAACTTGAGCTCCTCGACCTCGACCCGGCCCATGCCCAGCTTGGCGCCGACCTTTTCGGCCAGGTACTTGGAAAGCATCTCGGCGGGAAATATCGTCGCCATCGAGGTGGCCAAGGGCACCCCTTGGAAGGCGAGCCGCGAGGAGAGGGTGTCCTGGAGCAGCATCGCGTTCTTGGGATTCTTCAGGAAGGCCTGCCCCTCCGGGCTGTCGGCCAGCTTTTTCAAATCCTCGAAATTGAGCCCGCGGAAGGCCTCTTGGCCCAGCTGGCGGATCTCGTCGGCCTTGAGGCCGGCGACCAAGAAGGGCACCCGCTCGGGGGCGACGCGGTACTGTTTCGCCAGGGAGAAGATCTCCTCCGGGATGAACACCGAGCGGGGGTCGATGAATTTCCGCGCCTCGGCGAGAACTTCCTGGGGAGGCATTTCGCCGGTCTGTTGGATGTAGCGTTTGACGAAGCCGGCCTTGTTTTCGCGCAGCAGGTCCCTCGCCTCGCCCTCGCCCAAGGACTTCTCGCCCGCCGCCAACGCCGTCCACAGCGCGGGGCCGATGCCTCGGTAGTCGAGACTCAGCCCCTCCTGTTTCAAAAGATGGGTCGCCGCCAGCGCGTCGCGGACCCGCACCAAGGCGCCCGCCTCTTTCAATTGGGCCTCGATCTCGGCGCTCAACTTTTCCTGGGCCCCGGCCTCCTGGACCCGCGCCTTCACCAGGCGGAGGATCTGTCGCTCGAAGCTCTTCGGCTTCATCGGGTCGGTGAGCCGGGCCAGCTGGTGTCCGTGCTTGGACACGAAGGACTTCAACTCCGCGCTCATCGGTTTTCCGGCCGGCGGCTCGCCCGGCTTGGCGTACTCCTTGAAGTACTCCGCCGCCTCCAGGCTGCGGGGCCCGGAGATACGCTTGTCGTACTCGTGTCCCGCCGGCTTGTGGCCCACGCTGGGCTTCGCCTCGATAAAGATCGGCTCGCCGCCCTTCTCCTTGGACTTTTTGGAAATATCGTTGGCGTCCTTCCAGGCCTGGTCGAGCTGGGCCCCGCTTTGCAAGTCGACGCCGACGAAGCCCGCGCTCAACCGCGTCTGCGATTTGGCGAGGATCGGCTCGCGCAGCAGCTCGGGAACCGCCTCTTGAAGCTCCTTCGGAAAGGTCAGGGCCGGCAAGGTCCCGCCCTTGTTGGAGACGTGGAAGGTCTCGCCCGCGAAGACCTTGTTGGTCACCTCGCCGCTCTCGAAATATCGCCAGCGCGCCTTCCGGCCCACCACCGCGTCGGAGGCCTCCTTGGCCGGGCGCTCGCTTTCCGGCACCTCGGGTCCCACGCCTTCCTTGACGGGCTCGTAGTCGACGACCCAGCCGGTGAAGTCCGCGGTGACGTCCGCCTCCTGCATACGGATGCCCTTCTCGGCGATGACGTGCTTGCCGACCCTGCCATTTTGGAAGATCAGGCGCTGCCATTTCGGGGTGCGCACCTTGTCGGCGCCGACCTTCTCGACGTCGTCGATGAACATGTGGCCGTAATTTTTTTGAATGATCTTTTCGAACTCCCGGAAGGTGTCCTTCAAGTCCTCCGGGGTGACCGGCGTCCCGTCGGCCTTCTTGTCCCCGACGATGAAGCCCAGTTCGTCGCCGTCCCGCATCGCCAGCACCACCTCGCTGCCGACGGGAAAGGCGGTGCCGTGGCCGGGCAGGATCCGAATCCCCGACACCGAGTCGTGATGCTGCCCGTTCAGCTTGAAATACTGGCCGGTTTTCGGGTCGACGGCGATATGGTTGGATTCGTCGAGCAGGGAGGCCTGGTTGGCGGGATGCATCTGCACCAGGCCCTTCCGGACCATCACCTTGTTGAACTCGTAAATCAATTCGTGGACGTAGCGGTCCTCGTTTCCGCCGTACCAGGACCGCACGAAGCTGTAGAATTGCCCCAACTCGACGAACATGAGATGCGCACCGCCCGTCTCGCGAATCACGGTGTCGACGCGCTCGGCGGCGAAAGAGCGCTCGATCAACCGCGGCATGCGCAGGTCGTGCGAGACGTCGTAGGCGACAGAATAAAATTGCTCCGCGACGCCCTCGAGGAGGCCCGGAGATGCCTTGTCGGCGACCAAGACGTCCTTGAGCAGGTCGGATTTGCCCAGCGGGTCTTCCGCGAAGCGCTCGGCGTTGTTTAAATAGGTGCGAACGGGCTTGAGCCCCTCCAGCAGGCCCCGAATGCTGTGGACGAGACGCACCGGCGCCCGCTTGGCGGCGCCCTCCTCGCCCGGCTCGAAGTAGCGGCCCTCGGGAATGCCGTTCAAGTCCGAGATCGCGATCTGCCCGTAGTGCAGGCGCTCGGCCTTGCTTAAGTCCTTTTGCGCCTCCTCTTCCTTCAGCCTTAGAGTCATTTCCTGACTTCGGGCATTGGCCAGACGGAAGGCGTGATCGACCTTTTGCAAAAGCTCGTTGACGCTCTCCATTTCGTAGACTCCGCCGGAGCCGACCCGGACGTCCTCGGGCCGGAATTGGACCTCGGCGTAGCCCGCGGTCAGACCCACATGGTATTTGTCCACGAAGCGCTTCCAGGCCTCGTTTCCGGAGGCCTCGGCCGCCTTGGCGATGCGGCCGTGGATGTCCGCTTCCAGCTTGAGCAGGGCCTCCTGCGTCAGCAGCTTTCCCTCGGGGTTGACGACTCGGAAATTCGTTCGGGTTCCCTTGGAAACCACCGAGCCTTGGAAGTGCTGCTTCAAGGCCTCGTAGGTCTGATCGAGGACGATCTCGCCCAAGTCGCGGTTGACGGCGTTGGGGCCGGTGACGTTCAAGTCGAGGACGGCGACGCCGAAGCCGAGGCCTTCGGGTACGGAGGTTTGAAAACGCCGCGCGTCGGTGCGCCGCAAAAACTCGTAGGCGGGATCCACCTCGGCCGCGGGATAGCCCCGCGAGACCGACTCGTTGGCGCGATAGAGCTGGAAGACGATGTCCAAGGCCGCCTCCCGGGATACCGCCTTGTCCTTGCCGTCCTGCAGGGCCCAGCGCTCCAATGCCTGGACGGGGGCTTGGAGCCCGTCGAGGATCTGGCGCATCTCCTGAGCGATCCTCTTGATCTTCCGCTTCTCGGCCTCGATCTCGCGCCCCTCGGACTCGCCGCGGGACTCGGCCGGCTTGAGCGCCCAGGCTGTGAGTTTTTCCAGGGAGCGGCTCAGCTCTTTCTGCTTGCGTTTCAGGTCGGCGAATTGCTCCTCCGCGGAGCGCAGATTGAGGGAAAGCTCGTGGATCAGGCGGTAGCGGGCGGCCTCGGAATCGTAGTTGAGGGCGTGGAAGTTCCCCTTGACCGGAAGTCGGGGAAAGACATCCGTCTTGATGAGATAGGGAGAGGAAGGATCCCGGCTGCTGCGGAAAAAGGCCGAAAGGTAAAACGGCGGAGTACGGGGCAGGGTCAGGGCCTGGCGCAGCATCTCCCCGTGGTGACGTTCCGCCCAAAAGAGCGGACGCTGCAATTCGGGGGCGGAGAGGTCCCCGGGCCCTTGAAAAAGGGTCGGAACCGTCACGCAAAGTTCTGGCAGGGCTTCCAAGGAAAGACTGGGTTTCCCGGATACACCCTTACCCTGAGGTGCCCCTGGTGGTGTCATGTGTGCCCCACGGACGCCCGGCGCGAACCCTCGCCGCATGTCCGCAACTATATGTTATAATTAGGTTTTACCGCTCTTGGTGGGACCCCAAACGTACCATCTTATCCCTGAACGGAAAACCCCTATCTCCCCTAAAAATTTATCGTCCCAATCCCGCCAAAGTTGTGATTTTTCCCTTTAGAAATCAGGAAATTGCCTGTGGATAAGTCGGCAGGATCCGCAGCCGGCTACCGCCCTCTTGATAAGCGGCGTGGCTGAACTGGCCCCGGAAAAAGGTCTCCTGGCGCTTGGCGTAGGCCTGGGTACGCGCGACGATCTCGGCCCGGGCCTCTTCCAAGGCCTTCCCGCCCTGGACGACCTCGGCCAGCTCGGCATAACCGATGGGGCGGATTTCCAAGCGGCGCGGGTCGACCCCGCGCGCGAGCAAGCCCCTCACTTCTTCCAGCCACCCCGAGGCCAGCATCTCGTCGACCCGCTCGGCGATGCGCCTCCGCAATAGCTCGCGCTCGCCGCGAAGCCAGTAGGTTTCGGTCGGGAAACGCAGGACCGGCGGGCGCCGGCGGGTGAGCAGCTCCGAGGGCGGACGGCCGCTCAGCGCGGCGATCTCGAGGTGGCGCACCAGGCGGTTCGGATCGCGGGGGCTGATTCGCGCCGCGCTTTCGGGGTCGAGCGCGCGCAGCCTTTGGTGGAGCGCCTCGGGGCCGAAGCGGGCGGCTTCCGCTTGGAGGCGCCGCCGGATTTCGGGATCGCGCGGAGGGAGCCGATCGAGGCCCTCGAGCAGGGCCTTCAGGTAGAGCCCGGTGCCGCCCACCAGGATCGGCACGCGGCCGCGCGCGGCGATTTCGGCGATCAGCCGCTCCGCCCGGCGGGCGAATTCCATCGCGGTCATCCGCTCGCCGGGCGCGCAGGCGTCGAGCAGCCAATGCGGCAGGAGCCTTCGATCCGTCGGTACCTTCCCGGTGCCGATGTCGAAGCCCTGGTAGAACTGCTGGCTGTCGGCGTTGAGAATCTCGCCGCCGATCTCCCCGCCCAGCCGCTCCGCGAAGGCCGACTTTCCCGAGGCGGTGGCCCCGGCCACGACGACGATGGCGGGGGCGGAGCTCACAGCACCCTCTTGAACCATTTTTCGATCTCGCGGGCCTCGACCTCGACCATGACCGGGCGGCCGTGGGGGCAGTGGTAGGAACGAGGGGTGCCCTCGAGCTCACGCAGCAAGGAGAGCATTTCCTCCTCGGTCAATCGTTGGTGGGCGCGGATTTGCCGGTGACAGGCCATGGTCGCGAGCACGTGGTCGATGCGGTCTTCCACCCCCGCCAGGCCGGAGCTTTCTTCCATCTCCTCGGCGATCTCGCGCAGGACGGCGACCCAGTCGCCGTCGCGCAGCAAGGTCGGGTGGGCCTTCAAGACGAAGCTGCCCTCGCCGAACTCGTCGACCGCGAAGCCGAAGGCCTCGAGGCGCGGGAGACAGGCGCGCAGGCGGGCGGCCTCGTGCTCGGGCAGGTCGAAGGACAGGGGCTGCAGAAGACGCTGCTGCGGCAGGGGGCCGCCGAGGTACGAGCGCTTCAGTTGCTCGAAGCCGATCCGCTCGTGGGCGGCGTGCTGGTCGACGAGCAGCAGAGAGCCCTCGCTTTCGCAGACCAGGTAGGTCGCGTTGAGTTGGCCGATGAGCCGCAGCTCGGAGAATGCCAAGGCGCCGATCCGCGCGGCCTTAGGCGCCTCGCGCCACGAGGGGGATGCGACGGCAGGGGCCGCCCCCAACGCGCCCGGCGCAAAGCCGCGCAAGGCCCGCTCGATGCCCCGCGCATATTCCTCCCGGAAAGACTCGCCCAGCGTGGTCTGGCGGGGCGCCAGCTCGGCGAAGGCGAAGCCGCCGGCGACGGCGAGGGCGGCCTTCCCTCCCTCCTCCGCCGATTCCGCCTCGCGCCAGGGGGCGCGGTCGAGGGCGTGGCGGAGGGTCTCGGAGATCAGATGGTGGACGACGTTGGAGTTGCTGAAACGCACCTCCCGCTTGGTGGGATGGACGTTGACGTCCACCTTGGCGGGGTCGACCTCGAGGTGCAGGACGGCCATGGGATATTGCTGGGTCATCAGTAGGCCGCGATAGCCGTTGACGACGGCGTGGTTGATCAGCCGGTCTTGGACGAAACGCCCGTTGACGAAGACGTAGATCTGCCGGTTGGTCCTTTTGGAAAAGTTCGGGTGGCCGATCAGGCCGCGGATCGACAGCTCCGAGACCTTGCGTTCCACCGGATAGAGCCGCTCCATCGTCTCCCGGCCGAAGAGATCGAGGATACGTCGCTTGGGATCGTCGGCAGCGGGGCAGAACAGGGAGACCTTGCCGTTGTGTTCGAGGCGCCATTCCACCGCGAGGTGGTGCAGGGCCATCGCCGTCAAGAGGTCGAGGACGTGGCTCCATTCGGTCTCGGGGCGCTTGAGGAATTTCAATCTCGCGGGCGTGGTGCAGAACAATTCCTTCACGGAGATACGGGTCCCCCGGGACATCGGCAGCTCTTGCAGCTCGCCGACCTTTCCGCCCTTAACATCCACGGCGTAGCCGACCGGGTCGCTCTCGGCGGTCGCGCTCTCCAGGCGAAACTCGCTGATGCTGGCGATCGACGGAAGCGCCTCGCCGCGGAAACCCAAGGTATGCAGGGCGAAGAGCTCCTCGGCGCGGGTGATCTTGCTGGTGGCGTGGCGCTTGAGGGCCAGCGGCAGGTCGCGGGGCGGGATGCCGTGGCCGTCGTCGGCGACGACGATAGATTTGGCGCCGCCCTGCTCGAGGCTCACGTGGATGCGGGTGGCGCCGGCGTCCAGCGAGTTTTCGACCAGCTCCTTCACCACCGAGACGGGGCGCTCGACCACCTCGCCGGCGGCGATCTTGTGGACCACGTTTTCGGGGAGGACTTGGATGGGGCGCGGGACGGGGGGCATGGGGTCCTCCTATTGAAAAGCGGCGGTCATGGCAAGGGTTGCAGGCTGAGTTTTTTGAGACCGATGTGGTGATTTTCGTAACGACAATGTCCTTGCCCGATCCCCTGGTCCCCGGGGGTATCCCTCTTCACTTTTTTGGTCCGGGTCGATTTTTCTCCGCAAATTCTCCGAATTTGCTGCGCGCCCGAAGCAAGTTCGGGCTTGCCCCGCCGGCCGGACCAAAGGTCGGAGGAGCCCTGTTATCAGAGGCTTCAAGGTGAGGGCCCCTCCGAAACCCGTTCCGAGGGATACCCCCGGGGACCAGGGGATCTACCTCTGTAAAGTTTCCTTCCAGGGATACCTCGGGACCAAGGAATCTACCGCTGTAAAGGTTCCTTCCGGAGATCCCACTGATCCAACTCCGCAAATTTCTCTCTAGGATTACCCCAGAGCTGCCTCCGTGAATTTCCCTTCCTAAGAGTGGCCCTTGGGGTCAAGGGATCTACCGTTTTAATACTGAATTAATTGGGCAAAAAAAAACCCCGCTTCGGAACCCGAAGCGGGGCTTTCTCTGAAAAGGAGATGCGTACTACTTTTTCGCGCGGCGCAGCCGCAGGCCGAGCAGGCCCAGGAGGCCCATGCCGAGGTAGGCGCCGAAGCCCGCGGGGGCGGAACCCGCCGCGTTCAGCGCGCAGCCGCGGCCCAGGGCCTTGTTTAGGTCGGACTCGCTGGCGTTGATCGGGTTGGTGCCCAGGCTGACCTCTTGGCCGTCCGTGGCGCCGTCGCCGTCGCTGTCGGGGTTGCGCGGGTCGGTCTCGCCGGCGTCGACAAAGCCGTTCTTGTTGGCGTCCTCGGCGCCGTCTTCCAGGCCGTCCTGGTCGGTGTCCTTGCGGGCGCCGTTGGTCTCGCCGGCATCCCAGACGCCGTTGCGGTTGGCGTCCTCGTTGAAGTCGAGGATGCCGTCGCCGTCGGTGTCGGCCACCTTCGGATCGAGCTCGTCGAAGTCGACGATGCCGTTCTTGTTGCGGTCTTCCACGCCGTCCTGCAGGCCGTCGCCGTCGGTGTCGAGGTTGCGCGGATCGCTCTCGCCCGGCTCGAAGAGGCCGTTTTGGTTGCGGTCTTCCTGGCCGTCGGGCAGGCCGTCGCCGTCGGTGTCGCTGCTGTAGGCGTCGGACTCGCCGACGTCGCGGATGCAGTTCTTGTTGGTGTCCTCGAGGACGTCCTTGATGCCGTCGCGGTCGGAGTCGCGCTGCGGCGGAATAAACTCGCCGGGGATGCACTCCTTGCTGCAGTTCGCGTCGGGGTTCAGCGGACAGGGATCCTCGTTGTCGTTGATGATGTCGCCGTCCGTGTCGCGCTTGCGGAAGTTGGTCTCGTTGGGACCCTGGATGCAGTCGCGGTTGATGTCCTCGTACTTGTCTGGGATCCCGTCGCCGTCCGAATCCTGAGCCTCGGGGGGCTCGACGCCGGCCACGCACTCGTTGGCGCAGAGCGGGTTCGGATCGAGCGGACAGGTGTCGTTGCCGTCCTTAGTGTCGTCGCCGTCCGTATCGGGATCGAAGGGATCGCTCTCGTTGGGATCGACGAAGCAGTTGCTGTTCAGATCCTCTTCGGCGTTCGGAAGGCCGTCGGAGTCGGAATCGGTGAAGGGATTGATGCTGTCGGGGTTGCACTCCCCTTCGCAGGTCAGATCCGGGTTGTTCGGACAGGCGTCGAGGCGGTCATTGCGGCCGTCGCCATCGGTGTCGCGGTCGAAGGCGTCGGTCTCGCCGGCGTCGACAATACAGTTGTGGTTGATGTCCTCGTAGATGTCCGGGATGCCGTCGTTGTCGTTGTCCAAGTCTTCCTCGGGGACGATGCCGGGCACGCATGGCTGTTCGCAGCTGGTGCTGGTGTTCTGCGGGCAGGGGTCGAGGTTGTCCAGCAGACCGTCGCCGTCGGTATCCGCCTTGCGGGGATCGCTTTCGTTAAGGTCGAGGATGCCGTTGCGGTTTTTGTCCTCGATGCCGTCGGCCAGTCCGTCGAAATCGGAGTCGGCGCGGGTGCCGTTGGTCTCGGCAGGGGCGTCATAGACGCCGTTGCCGTTCATGTCCTCGAGCAAGTCGATGATGCCGTCCTCGTCGGTGTCCTCTTTCGAAGGATCCAGCTCGCCGAAGTCGCGGATGCCGTTCTTGTTGCGGTCCTCGACGTTGTCGGGAAGGCCGTCGGAATCGCTGTCGATCAGCGCGGGATTGCTCTCCCCTTCGTCCAAAACTCCGTTCTTGTTGCGGTCCTCGATGCCGTCGGTGATGGTATCGCCGTCCGTGTCCTCGTTGGCCGGATCGGTCTCGCCGGGATCGACGACGCAATTCTTGTTCTTGTCCTCGTTCACGTCAAAGATGCCGTCGCCGTCAAAATCGGCGGTGGGCGGGAAGATCTGTCCGGGAAAACAAGGCCGGGGCCCGCTGCCGGGGCCGGTGCCGCCGCCTCCGGTGGCGCTTAAGCGAACAATCGCGGAGGCCGGAGAAGTCGTGCCGTCGGGGGCGATACCCACCGCGAAGACTTCCTCGCCCGCCCGGGCGTCGACGGTCGCCAGGAAGGACAGGCCGGAGAACTCGCGCAGGTCGACGATGAAGTTGGTCTCGGAGCCCGAGGGAGCGCCGCGAAAGATCTCGATGCGATCCACCGCCTCAGGCAAGGTGCCGGAGAGCGTGAAATTGGTGGCCGCCGAATTGGTCGGAGCCGCCGAGGAAATGGTCGGGCGGATGTTGGTCGCCGGGCTGTCGATCGGCCCTTGGTTGTTGCGGTAGAGGGCGTTACGCGTCACCTGGTTCTGCGTGGCGTCGTTCAATTTGACGCCGAAACCCGTGTTGTCGAAGAAAAAGCCGTTCTGGATGGTGTTGCGCTGCGAGCCGGACTCGACCAGCACGCCGTTGCCGCTGCGGGTGACGCTGACCCCGTCGATCAGGTTGCCGTTGGAGCCGCTCTTGATGCAGATGCCGGAGCCGGCCGCGCCGCGGACCGTGATGCCCTTGATGGTGACCTGGTTGGAGTCGAGCTCGATGGCGCAGGCGCCTTCGCCGAGGGCGGAGGCGTCGAGAATGACCTGCCCGCTGACGCCGGCGCCCTTTTCGAGGGCGAAACCGGCGGCCGCCTTGTTGTTCAGGCGGATCGTGTCGCGCAGCGTGATGGTGCCGGCGGTGTCGAAGACGATCTTCTCGGTGCAGAAGGACGGAAGGGAGCTGTCCTGGATGTTGTAGCCTTGCTCCAGGGCGCGGCGCAGGCTGCCGGAGATGCTGGCGTCGTCGACCATGGAGGTGACTTTGCAGATCTTTCCGCCGTTGGAGTCTTCAGGGATGTTCAGCCCTCCGGCGACCGCTTCGTTTCCGATCAGGATCGTGGAGAGGACCAGGACGAGTACTGCGGCCTTGCGAATAGCGCGCATAACGACACTCCTATTTGTCATTTAAGGACGGTGAGTCCTTTGCGTTAGAAACCCGAAAATGAACCCTCACGGATCAGGGCGTGCTGCCGCCGCCGCCGTGTTGAATATTGCGAATCATCCGAATCGGATCGATCCCCAGGAACAGCGTCACCGCCGGTCCGGGGCTGATCAACAAGTCGGGCTGCCCCGGAGCGGTGCGCAGGCCGAAGCCCGACGGCACGCCGCTGACGCCCACGCCCAAGCGGATCGCCTGGTTCCAGGTGTGCAAGTATCCCTGCCCCTGGAGATGGAAGCCTCCCTCCGAACCGAAATCGAAGGTCGCGGTGAAGGGCGCGCCGACGTCGGCGTTGGAGCTCATCCAACCTTGGTATCCCAAGGCAACGTTCAGCCCTAAGCCGAAGTGTTGATGGAAGTTGAAGTTCCCCTCGGCCATGGCGTCGATCGCCAGGCCGGTGACGCTGGAGTCCACCGAACCGGGACGGCGCGGGATGCTGAGGAACTGCAGGCCCAGATTGGCGCCCAGGCGAAAGTCGAATATGCGGCCTTGAAAGACGCTGTAGGAGGGCTGGAAGAACAAATCCCCGCCGGTATATCCCGGAGCCACGTCGCGATAGACCGCGGAACCCGGGGCGAAGGAATTGCCGAAGTTGTAACCGCCGCCGATGACCAAATGGAGATTGTCCCAGGCGTTGCGCGCCGTCGCCGCGCTTGCGGCGGGATCGCTGGCCGGAGGCGTCTCGGGCTCGGGGGTGACGCGCCGCACCGGCGGATCGGCCTCGGGCGGCGGCGGAGGCGCCCCCGCATCGGCCGAAGGTGGAGGTGGCGGTGCTCCCGCATCCGCGTGCAAGGGATCGACTACCGGTGGAGTCATAAATTTCTCCTCTCTCAACAAAAAACTTTGAAGGCCCCTAGCCCGCCGGCCCCCTTTGCCGACGGCTGGAATTCGGCGCTTTTTCGGTCCCATTTTCCGAAACCATCTTCTGTACAGAAGTCACGGAGTAAGCGTCGAAAATCTTTATTTATTTTTGGAAACCGAGAGCTTGTTCGGAGCATTTCACGGGAAGTTGCATGATTTTTTTTCGGGACCGCGCTTTTCTCCCGCCCGCTTCGTTTCCTAGGCCGCCCTAAAATCGACGCCAATGACGCGGAAATGGCGCCCTTGTGTCACTTGCGCAAAACCGAAGTCAGCAGCCGGGTGAACTCGTCGCCGAACTCGTTCAGTCGGCGCTCGAAGCCCTCGCGCCACAGCGGGGCGACGCCCGGCGTTGCGGCCTCGTCGCGCAGGATGCGCCGATAGCTTGCCAGAAATTGCGGGTATTGCTGAAGCCGTCGCTGCGTCATCGTCCCCGCATCCACCTCCCCGAAAAAGGAATGCCAAAAGGGCAGCAGCGTGAACTTCACAAAGGTCTCGGGTTGGCCGTTGAAATCCGAGCCGGGATCCAAGTCTGCGAGGCGGTTGAGATGTTCCTGCTTCAGGCGCGAGGGCGGAAGCCCGCGCTGCAGGGGAAAGTAAAGCCCCGCGCAGCTTGCGCAGAGCTCGGGCGGCAGCATCGAGGCCATGGTCGCGTGATAGAAATCATGGAAAGGCACGAAGAAGGCGGGCACCTTCCCCTGCAGCTCCGAGATCAGAGTGGCCTGTCGCACCATCCCCACCGGCGCGAGCAAACGGCCCCGCAGGCGCATCGTGTCGTCGCGCGTGATGATGCCGTCCACGGGAATCGGGCGGTGCGCGGCCTCGCCGAAGCGCGCCCGCAACAGCCCCTCCCAGAGGGCGAAGTTGGGGATGCGGACGCTCAGCCTGCCCTCGCGCAGGAATTGAAGCTGCACCTCGCGGCCGAAGGCGTCCTCGAGCTCGCCCATCAAGTGGCGGAGGTTGGAATATTGCCCCTTGACGTTGGCCTTCCCGAAGGAGGCGTTGGCGTAGGGGAAGCGGATCTCGTAGACCCTTCCCCCACCCTCGGCAAAATCGGCGGCGCGCCGGAGCAGATCCCCTTTGGGTCTTAAGAATTGGCTGCCGAAGGGTTCGATCAGGCGCTCGGACGGATGCACCTCGACCTCGGCCCCAAGCAGGCGCGCGAAGTCGCGGATCTGGAATTCCCAAACCCGGTCCGCGGTCTCGAGGCTTAAGCGGCGGGACAAGAGTTCCTCCCGCGAGGCCTCGAAGGGGACCGCGCGCAGTTCGGGGTCCATGACCTCCCACAGCCGGCGCTCGGTGGCGCCGTAACTGACCCGCGGCGGCGTCTGGCCCTTTCCGCCCGGGGGGAAGTGGTAGTTCTCATAGGCCGGCGCGGAGGACGGCGGAAAACGTGTGGCCTGCATGCGCAGCGGCTCGAGTCGGCCCTCCGCGACGGGGCCCAAAGCGGCCATGGCGAGCTGCGGACCGGCGAAGAGATCCACCGCCCGGTGCGGGAGCCGGGCGGCGAGGGACTCCAGGCCGCGGTGCCGGGCTTTCAATTCAAGTTCGCGCGCGGCGAGTCGCCCGCCGAAGGCGTGTCGGGTCAGACGACCCGCCACGTGGAACTGCAGCAGCATCGCCATGGAATCGACGAGGGTGGTGGCGCCGGACTGCGCGGGTCGCAGGCCGACCCTCTCCTCGAGATGGTGGCCGAGGAAAATGCCGGCCAAAGTCCCGACTTGCTGGAACAAGGTCTGTAGGGGCCGTTCGCGAACGGCCCCCGCGGATCCGGCGACGCCGCGATACGCCGCGCCGCTCGCCCACCCCGCCAGCTTCAAGCCTCCCAACACCAAGTAGCTCGAGGCCACATCCCTGCCGACCGCGCCCGGCCCCCAATCCTGCTCCCGTCCCAAGGCCTGGTTGGCCAGGCGCCCGGCGAAGGTGAAGGCCGGGGCCTCCAAAGCGAAGCCGGCCAGGGACGCCGCGGCCCTGGCGCCGAAGCCTCGCGTGAGCAGATTCGCCGCCGGACTTGCGCTCAGTCGCGCCAGACTCGCCAACCGCGCCAATCGAAACACCGAAACCGCCGTGCCCATCGCAAACAAGGCCGCCGGATCGCTCGCCTCGCCCGCCAGGCGCCGCAGCAGGAATTCCGCGCGCGGCCCCGCGGCGCCCCGCCCGACGATGGCGTCCAAGCGACGCGCGGCACGGCGGGAGAGTTCCGCCGGCGCGACTTCCTGGACGCGCGCGTAGACGCGGGCGGCGGCTTCGACCTCGCCGGCGGACTCCCGGCGCAGGCCGTAGGCCAGCAAGGACTCGCAAAAAAGTTCGGGATCCGACTCGCGCGCCAAGGCGCGCAGCTCGGGGTTGGAACCCAAGCCGGAAAGCCAGGATTCCGGCGCGAAGCCGGGATTTGAGGGAACGACCGTCGACATCTTTCACCCGAAACTTAAAACCGGTAAGGCCTTAAATTCGGACCAAGATGCCGGAAGTTGCGCGATGCGCCTAGCGATTCGGGAAACTGAAATAGGAGGCGGCCACCGAGAGGCCGACCAGGACGGCGGCGAAGATCCAAAGGGCGGGCGTGGAAAACAAGGGAAACATCTCGACCTCTCAGTTGTTGGACACCAGGTTGGGGACTTTCATGAGGGACTTCAGGGTGGCGCCGAAGAAGTCGAAGACCTGGTTCATCAGGTCGGTGGCGCCGGCGTTCTTGGCCTTCAGGTGGCGGGCCAGCTCGAGGTAGATCGTCTGGATCTCGTGCTTGAGGCCCCGCGAGAAGAACAGCGCCGTCGGGTCCTGCTGCATCGCCGCATGATAACCGCGGAAGGCCTGGCTGAACTTTTTGTGGAATTCGAGGGTGAAGAGCGCCTTGGCCATTTCCTCGGGGCAGAGATCTTGGAGTCGATGCACCAAGTCTTCGATTTCGATGGGGTTTTTCGGCTCGCTGGAGCCGCGATTTTCGCCTAATTCCCGTATCGCCATGCAAGGCCTCCCACGGGAAATTTATCGTCGCAATCCGCGAAACGTTGCGCCGGCCGCGGCTATTCGTAGTTCAGGCGATAGTCGCGCCGCATCAAGTCTTGCACCGTGCTGCCGCCCGAGTTGCCGCTGCGGATCCAGCTGATCGAAAACACGCCGTCGTCCGAGACGTGGGCCTGGACGTTGGAATTGGTGTTGCCGGAGGCGATGACCGAGAAATCCGCCGGCGTCGTGAAGCTGCTGGTACCGTTGTAGACCCGCGCGAGGACCTGCCCGCCCTGCTCCCAGGCGAAGAGGAAGTTGCCGCGGTGGTCGTTGGCGATCGACATGGTGTTGGCGAGCCCGCTCGAGGTGATGCGAAAGGGACTTTGATCGCTAGGGCCTCCGAGGACCGCGCCAAAGATGCCGCCGCCTTGGGCGTTCCAGGCGGTCATAATCGAGCCTTCCTCGTTCATGGCGACGCTCAGGCTGGCGGTGGAGGAAAAACCGGAGGTGCCGATGTTTTCGTCGACGTCGCCGGGCGTCACGCCGTGGAAGCTGCGGACGTGGACCTGATTGGAGCCGCTGATCTCCGCCAGGACCCAGGTGTCGCCTTCGCCTCGGGCCACCGCGTAGTGGCTGCGGGAGGTAGGTTCGGAACCCAGATTGAGCGACCCGGCCTGAGTGCCGTCGGCATTGAACGAAGTTGCCACCAGCTGCCCGTTGCCGTCGCGGTAGACGGCGACAAAGCCGTCTCCGGTCGAGACGACCTGCGCGTCGGGGACGTTGGCGCGGTCGGCCGCGCCGACCAAAGTAATGTCGCCGCCGATCGGACTGCCCGAGGCCGAGAGTCGCCGCGCGACGATGCGGGCGGTGCCGGGGTCGCCGTCGGTGCGGGTGTAGACGACGATGGTCTCGCCGTTGTCGAGCATGGCCGCCGAGGTCGTCAGGTGCCGGGCCGTGGCCTCGTTGCTGACCGTCGAGACGCTGCCTCCGGTCCCACCGTTGCGGAGGAAGGCGAAGGTCCCGGTGTTGGCGGGCGTCGTCGAGTCGAAGACCGACCAAGCGACCGCGTTGCGCGCGCCGGCTCCGGTCAGGTCGACGCCGTCGAGGTTGCCCGCCAGAGGCGCGGCGTTCATCGCCGATTCGGGTCCCAAGGGGCTGGCCGAGGAGATGGGATCGCCCGGGGGCGGAGGCTCGCTGGGTGCCCCGCAGCCGGTCAGCAGGGACGGAATCGCCAAGAGGGAATACTGATAGGGAGACTCGCTCCACAGGGGGTTCACCCGGCGCGAGGCGCCGAAGGCGTCGTTCAGCAGTTGGGAGCGGGAGACGGTCGCCAGCGAGGAGACCTCGCCGCCGAGTGCCGCGGGCTCGGGATCCGCCGTGCAGACCTGCGCTTCCTCGGGGATCAGGCGGCAGACGCCCTCGACCTCGTCGTAGACTCCGGGGAGGAAAATTTTATTCGGTGGAGACATGTTCGCCGTTTCCTATCAATTGGTGGATGAAGCCGCCCAAGAGCCCGCCGCCCAGGACAAAGACCTCGAGACGCAATTCGGGCAGGATCGCCCAAGGGGACAACTTGAGAAACCAGATCGCGATCGCGCTAAAAAGGAGCCCAAAGCAGGCCCCGGATAAAAAGAGCTTCATAATGACCGTCCCTATTAAAGATCGGGTGGGAAAGACAAAAGTTGCGGCTGGGAACGGGACGCGTTAGGAAGGCATTTCAAGCACTTAGCCGAAAGGAACCGGAAAGCCCCATGCCCGCCAAGGCCGCCCTCCTCTCCTTGTTGTCGCGTCGCTCCCGGCAATTGCGCTCGTTTATCGCGATGGACGTGCTGGAAAAAAGCCAAGGCATGGCACAATTGGGCCACGATGTCATCAGCTTCTCGGTGGGGGAACCCGACTTCCCGGCCCCAAAGGCGGTGAAAGCGGCCGCCATTCAGGCCCTACGCCGCGATTTCACCCACTATACTCACTCCTTAGGCCTACTCGCCCTGCGCGAGGAAATTTGCCGGCACTACCGAAGGCGCTACGGCGTCACGATCCATCCCGATCAGGTGCTGATCACCGCCGGCACCTCCCCCGCCATGCTCCTGCTCTTCGGCGCCCTGCTCGAACCCGGCGAGGAGGTGGTCTTAAGCGACCCCCACTATCCCTGCTACGCTAATTTTCTGCGCTTCGCGGGCGGCCGGCCGGCCTTCGTCCGCGGCCGCGAGGCGGAAGGCTTTCAATTGAAGCCCGAGGCCGTGAGGAAAAAATTGCGCCGCAAGACGAAGGCGATCCTGATCAACTCGCCCGGCAATCCGACCGGGACCTTGCTGGACACGAAGTCCATGAAGGCGCTGGCCGAGATGGGAAAATACGTGATCAGCGACGAGATCTACCACGGGTTGACCTACGAGGGCGAAGAGCGCTCCATCCTCGAATTCACCGACCGCGCCTTCGTCTTAAACGGCTTCTCCAAGGCCTACGCCATGACGGGCTTCCGCCTGGGCTGGTGCATCTTCCCGCGGGCCTTCACCAAGGTCTTCCAAAACATGGCGCAGAACTTTTACATCTCGACCGCGGGTTTCGTGCAGGCCGCGGGAATCGCCGCCCTGACCAAGACGGACCGGGAGCGCGAGGCCATGCGCAGGACCTTTCAAGAGCGGCGCCGGGTAATGTTGGAGGGCGTAAAGCGGCTGGGCTTCGGCGTCACCGCCGAGCCCGGCGGAGCCTTCTACGTCTTCGCGAACGCCAAGCACTACACGCGCGACTCGCACCGCTTCGCCTTCGACATTTTAGAGAAGGCCAAGGTGGGAATTACTCCCGGCATCGACTTCGGTCCGTCGGGAGAGGGCTACGTACGCTTCTCATACGCGACCGACGTGAAGGAAATCCGCGAGGGCTTGGGGAGGATCGAGGAATATTTACGACGGCGAAAGCTGTTGCGGTGAGCAAGGTTCGCCCCTACACCGTCAATTCGCCGCCGAATCCGCTTCCGCCGGCTGCTTCGAGAGGCTCTTCGGCTCGGCCCGCCTGGGCATGTCGTTGCCGACCGCGTCCAACTCGTAGGAGATGGGGTCGCGCGCGGAGGACGCCGCTTCGCCCTCTTCGTAGAAATCGCCGCTCAAGTCGTTCTCTTCCACGTCACCCTCTTTTTTTCCGAGAAAGTAATCGCGGATCGAACGCCCCGCCTTTTTGAAACCCTTGGCCATCGTATGCCCCGCGGTCTTGAAGGCCTTGCCGGTGACCTTGGCCCCCTTGACGAAGCCTTGGCCGATGCTGCCCGCGCCGGAAGAAAAATCCTTGCCGGCCGAAGCGGCCAAATCTTCATCGGGATGGGAGGGAGTGACGGTTTGAGTCGGCTCGGTCGCCGAGTGGGTCGGTAAGGCTTGCAGGGACTTCTTGCCCACCGACTCGTTGGCACCCAGGGCCTTGGCCACCGCCCCCACCGAACCTAAAAAGGTCAGGGCGAAGACGAGACCCCAAAATCGCTTGGAAAAATTGGACTTGTCCACAGGACCTCCTTTCGGGTCTTCACTTCAGATTTCATGGACTTATCACAAGTTATCCCAAATGGGAAGAAAATGCCTTGTGGACAATAAAAAAAATGCCCCAGAAGGATTCTGGGGCCATTTTTGGCAGGTGATGGTGCAATCAGATGCCGAGGACTTTGTCGGAATGGCTAAAAAAGAAATCGCTGACGAACGGCGTGGCTTTGGATTCTTCGACCTGCCACTGAGGTGCGCCAGTGACATTCGGCGCCTTGGCAGGGGCCGCCGCCTTCGGCTCGGCCTCTGCTCGGGATTCCTCGCTGAGGAGCTTTTCGAGAACCTTGGAATCTTGGGCTTTGTCTTTTTCCAGGGCCATGGTTGCTCTCTTTCCAAAAGACTTTGGAGAACCTATGGAAAAATCGTGCATAAAACAGGCCACAAGAACTAACCGGGGAAAATAATAAATATATTTAATATTATTAATTAGATAGATGAAGTTACAGAAAAGCGGTAAAAAGGTCTGCCCCGCTGATTTTGGGGCCTAAGCCCCCCAAAAGCTCCTTTTTTCTGGGTGTCCCACCCTCCACTTTGGATAAGTTCTGTACTTAAAATGGATGTGAATATCTAAAAAATATGGCCATTTATGCTGCATTTTTCGGCAAATGTCGGGTTATTTGACATCTGGCCCCTAGCATCCAAACCCGAAGTCCGAAAAAAGAGGGATCGCCACCCCAATTCGGCCTTGGAAAAATTAATTCACATGTGAACAATAAAAGCGCTTGGGACTGCCACCTTTTTCGAAGAAATTTTATATAAAACTCAATAAAAACAATAAATTATAAAATATAAATCCTTGGCACCCGAATTGCTTTCTCTAAATCCGGACTCTGAGGAGGGTCTTTTGGATGGAAAGCAATTTCTCTTCTTCGATCTCGCAGCCTTCGTATCAAAATTCGGTTTCTCACCCGGCGCCGAGCAAGGCCCTGGGAACCCATTCCACCGCGACCAAGTCTTTAGGCCAAGGCGCCGCCTCCAATCCCGAGTTGGCCTCCTGGTACGAACAGGCCTACGCCTATTACAACGCCGTCATGGCGGGCGATCCGAACACCCCCAAGCCCGACGCCCAGGCTTGGAACGCCTTCCTCGCCCAGATGCAATGGGCCGCCGGCCAGCTGGGCTACGGCGGCGCGCAGTCCTGGGATCCCGGCATGGGACAAGGCGGCCCCATGGGCCCGCAAGGCCCGCAGAGCAACCAGTTCGGCGGCATGACCGGCACCATGGACAACTGGGTCTACACCGACGAGAAAAACACCGTCGGCTTCACCGGCGACGGCACCCATGACCTGTGGGGCAACGACGTCACGATCAACGTCGCCCCCACCTCGGCCGACGTCACCGTCGAGACCACGACGGACACCCGCTTCCAACCCGCGGAGACCGTCGTGAAGATCACCGTCACCGACCCGGCCACCGGCACCCAGGCGGTCTACTTCGTCCACGACTACGATCCCGCCAACGGCGATAAGATCAAGATCAACACGCCCAACTCGGACCAACAGGTCGTCAACAACACCGGCGATCCCAACATCACGACGGGCAAATTCACCGGCGGCGCCGAGGGCGCGGGCAGCAAACCCGACGCCAGCATCGAGGGCGTGGTCCAGGAGGACGGCACGATTCTTTACGAGCCCGAGTTCGCGGGCGGCACCATCGACTTCTGGGCCAATCCCGGCGAGAGTCAGACCCACGTCGTCTACTCCGACGCCAACATCTCGGTGAAGCCCTCCGACGAGGTCGTCGTCACGCAGAAGCCCGACGGCACGATCGAGGTCGCGGTCAAGCACAAGGACGGCAGCACCGACACCTATCTCGTCCAGAAGGGCTACAAGGTGAACGTCAACGCCAACGCCGAGTACATCAAGTTCGGCACGACGCCCGGCACCGAGGGCGTCCCCGCCGAGATGAGCGAGCGCGTCACCCTGAACGGCGGCGTCAACGACGCGACCGCCTCGGGCGGCGTCGACGCGGACGCGATGATCCAAGGCCTGCTGGACTTGTCCGGAAAGACGGAGGCCCAGCTTCTCTCGGGCCTGAAGGCCCAGGGCTATGAGTTCAAGGACATCGCGGAATTGAAGAAGGCGATCCAGGAGGGGAAATTCCCGCCGGAAGCCCTCGCCAACCCGAAGGCGGACCTGGAATACGGCGACTCCGACCTCTACAAACTGCTCAACTTCTTCGCGATGATCGATCCGCAGATCCAGGAAGAGCTGCAAAAGGGCCCGAGCAACCGGGACTACAAGGCCATCAACGAGCGATTCATCGAGTACTTCCAGCAGCTCTATCCCAACACGATCGTCCAAAACGCCGGCGAGGGACCCGCCCAGGGCTACATCAACATCGTCGGGGTCAGCGAGGGCGAGCTGCACTGGCAGTACGGCTCGGGTTCCTTCCTCACCACTTTTTCGGAGTAAACGGATATATTTAGTGAAATCCACAACACCCGAGGACGGAAAATCGAAAATAATAGTGTCGCAGGAATGGGCCTCGGGGGCGGAGACACGATGAATTGCTTGGCTATTCCCTCCTCCCCCGCTACGCCGCTCACAAAACATAACCCCAAGGCCCACGGGCAATACCCCCAGGGCCCAAGAGAGACTGGACAAAAAAACTCAAGAGAATCAGAATACTTGAGCCAGTGATCTCGAATGATCGCCTGAAAGTGACGTATCCTTAGGAGGATCGAGCCCCATGACCAACCCGATCAAAAACAATCAAGTACCGCCCCAAGATCCCTACGCGAACAGTTATGGTCAGGGCGGTCCCGATCCTTATGCGAAAAACCAAGGCACGGGCGGCCCCGCTCCCGACCCCTATGGCGATTCCGGTTACGATCCGGGCATGGGCGGCGATGACTACGGGATGGACGGCGGCTACGAGGACGAGTTCATCGGCGACGATTACGAAGGCGGCGACGAGACGGGCGGAGCCCCGGTAGGCGGCTATTCTGTCGCGGACCTTCGCGAGATGGTCACTTCCATGAAAGGCACGCTCAGCGCCGACCAGTACGCCAGCTTCATGGGACGCATCAACGCCTCGGCGGGCATGAGCCCCGAAAAGCAAGAAGCCGAGCTCGCCAAGATCGCCAACGAGCTGAACATGATCGCCAATCCCCAGGCCGGCGTGGAAGGCATGGAGGGTGAAGAGGGAGAGGTCAGCAATGAGGCGATGCAGAAACAGGTCGATGAATTCAAGAAAGAGTTGAACAGCTATCGCGACGACGTCGAGGGCATGGAAAACCTCACCGAGGACGAAAAAACCGAATTCTTGGGCGCCATCGACAAGATGATCAACGACATCGAATTGGCCGAAAAAGACCCGGCCCGCCTGGCCGAATTGGACATCGAGGCGATGAAGAGCGATCTCAGCGAGCTGAAAGAGGCCGTCGACGCAGGCAACCAGCATTCACAGGGAGTAAAAAGCCTCGCGGAGCTCTCCGGCATGACGCCCGAACAGCTGGCGGCCAAGGCCGAGGCGAAGGGCATCGACCTGAACAACGTTTCCATCCCCCCCAGCGCGGAGCTCTTCGAGTTCCTGAAGGAAATTTCGCCGGAGCTCAAGCAGAAGCTCGAAGCCGTCGAGACAGCCGTAAACGACCGCCGGAAATTTTACGAAGACACCCTGCGCGCCGCAAAGAAGCAGGACGACGACAACAACAACAACGACACGTCGACCCAAGACAACACCGACATGACGCACTGGCAAAACCTGCTGGATTTGCGCTACCACCAGGACGACAAGAGCAAGGCGGTCAAGGACGCGATGAAGGCGGTGGCTGAAGAGCTGAAGCCCCTCTTCGAGGCCCTCTATCCGGGCCAAGAAGTCAAGCTCGTGGAAACGACGGGTAAGTCCGGCTGGGAAAAGGACCATCAAGACTTTTTAAACGCCGACAAGATGACGATCGGCGGCACTCAGATCGACCTTTTCAGCGCCGCCGACGGAAAGATCCACTCCAGCACCACCGCGGACGAGCCCGATCCCAAGACCGAGATCGAAATCCCGACCATCCACTACGACGGCTCCGGTACGGGCGCATGGAAACCCGCAAAGTCCTGGTTCAGCCTCTATGGGGAAAGCGACCTCGCGACCTCCCCGACCGACGAGGCGGAGGACTATAGCGGTAATGGACTGGCCTAGCGGCTAAACGCGGAAATTAAGCGCCCGGCGGGTTTGAAGAATTCCGATATTTTTGAGGACCGTGTCGCGGAAGATATCGCTCCGCTCGCGATCGCCCGTATGAACCGTACGGTCCGCCTTGGCGGCGGGAGAGAAGAGCACGGCGTTGCCTTTTTCGGCGCTGTTGACGGCGATTTTCACGGCTTCTTCCAAGTCTACGACCGTAAATATCTCGGTGGTATCCCTCCATACCTTGAGAAATTTCTCTCGGTATTGGCCGAAGATGATCAGGCAACGCACCTTGGCCTCCAGCATCGGGCGCAGGGCCTTGTAAAACTGCTGCCGAAGAAAATCGCCCCCGGCGATCAAGACGACGCTGCGGTCGGGAAAGGCGGAGAGCGCCTGCAGTGTCGCCGCCACGTTGACCGACCGGGAATCGTCGTAGAACTTCACCCCTTCGGCCTTGTGGAACAACTCCAAGCGGCGAGGCATGGGGCGCATGGCGGGAATGGCCGTACGAATCGTATCGTCGGGAATTTCCAAAAACTTCGCGGCGCATACCACCGCCATCAGGTTTTCGACGTAATGCAGGCCCTCTAGAGGATAATTTTTCAGCGAAAACCGGGATTCATTGCCTTCCCCGTATCTATAGACAATCTCGCGGTCGAATTCGGAATAAAAGGCCCCGTGGCGAACTTCCCGCTCCAGGGAAAACCGAAGCCTCCTTGCCTGCGTTCCGACGTTTCGAATCAAGTCCACGATATCGTGCGAGTATTGGTAAATCAGCGCGTCCTCGGCGCCTTGCTCGGTGAAGATCCTGGATTTCGCCAGGCCGTATTCTTGGAAAGTCTCGTAGCGCTCACCATGACCGGGATACAGATTGAGAAAAATGGCCACGTGAGGTCTGAAATGCGTCGTTTTTTGCAATCGCGTGCTGCTCAACTCCAATAGGTAGTAATCTGGAACGGGCGAGATCTCCTCTAAAAAATGCGAATAATCTCCACCCGCCAACTTGAGCTTTTTCCCCGCAGCCTCGAACAGGGTTTTCAACATCGACATGACGCTCGACTTGCCGTTGGTGCCGGTCACCGCGATGATGGGGGCCTTATAAAAATGGCAGGCCAGCTCCAAATCCGACAATACGGGGATGCGTCGCGCCTTGGCCGCCTCGACGAATGGGTCGAACAGCTTCCCTCCCGCGGTCAAAACGATCAATTCGGAATCCAGTAATTCGGACCCTCGGGCCTCGTCGACCACGAGGTCGATACCGCTGCCTTTGAGGGCTTTCTCGGCCCGGTTTAAATCCGCCGGCACGGCGAATCCGAATCCCTTGGCCTTGGCCCCCTGCTTGTGCAAAAACTTGAGGGATGCGATGCCGGCCAACCCGAGACCAATGACCCCCACTTTTTTATTCCGGAGCTGGATCATAGGCATTATAATTCCTAACATTGCCAATAAATACAAGCGGTATCGCCCATATGCCCCATTCCGAGCCTCCCGCCGAAAATTTTGGCCCCTACCGGCTGCTTCGCACCGTGGGCTCCGGCGCCTATTCCGAGATCTTCCTCGTCGAGAAAGAGGGGCTTCACAGCTCCTTGAAACGCAACCTGCGCCACTATCGCTATGACCGCGAGGTCTACGAGGTGCTCGACCAAGAGGCGGCGATCCTAAGCCGGCTGAACGGCTCACCCTATTTCCCGCGCTTCCTGGACAGCGGCGTCATCGACGATTGCCATTACATCGAGATGGAATATATCGACGGGCTCTCCCTGTTCAACATGGTGCAAAAGAAAGGCGGCTGTCTTTCCTCCGAGCTGGCGGCTTTCATCGTCCATGAAATCTGCCGGGCCTTGGAAGTCCTTCACGGCCTGACCCTGAAGGACGGCAGACCCGTCGTCCACGGCGACATCAAGACCGAGAACATCATGGTGGACGCCCAAGGACAGGTCAAGATCATCGACCTGGGGCTCCACGGCGCCACCTTCCGTTTCATGCCTTTGGAGCGCCTTCACGACGACAAAACCACGCCCTACTCCGATTTATACGCCGCCGGCCATATCCTCTACGAATTGACCCACGGCAGGCACCTCTTCGAGAAGGCCGGAAAATTCGAGACCTATGTAAAAATGAGAGAGACCCGCATCGAAGAATCCACCTTTCGAGGCGATCTTCCCGCGCCGCTGAAAAAGATCCTGACCCGCGCCTTGAAACAGGACGCCAAGGATCGCTTTCGCTCCGCTTCGGAGCTGCGCGCCTCCCTCGAAGATTTTTTGAAATCAGCGGATCCGCCGATGAGCTCCTCGACCCTCGCGGCCTGGGTCCGCAGATTGCAACGCCCCGTCATCGAGATCAAACCGATGGGACGTTTTTTAGAAATGGACTCTGAAGGATATCTTATCAACGACACGGACAAAGAAAAAATCGCCTCACCGTGGCGGGAGGCCGTCGAAGACGTCCGTCGCACCTACGTCGAACGTCTCGGCCCCGCCCTGCACAGCGTTTACCTGCGAGGCAGCGTGGCCCGCGGGAAAGGAATCGAGGGCATCTCCGACGTCGACACCTTCGCCGTATGCCAAGGCCCGAAAGACAAGATCCCGACGGAGTGGGCGCCGCAATACTACAGGCGCTTCATGGACAAATACCCCTTCGCCAAAGGTCTCGATATCCAATTCATCCACCTCGACGACCTGTTTCGCGGCATATCGCATTACTCTTATCGCTTCATGATCAAGGTGTTGGCGACATGCATCCACGGACCCGAGTTGGCCGAACGCATCGGACGTTTCAAACCCACGCTCAAAGTCGCTTTTTTTTACATCGGAAACTTGAGGGAAGTGCTCAACGAGTGCCTGGGGAAGATCGAAGGCGCCAAGGACGCCGAACAGGTCGAAGTCTGGTCGAACTACGCGCTCCGCCGCATCCTCCGCTTGGGCTTCGCCATCAATATCGAGAAGGAAAAGGCCTATACCCGCGATTTTTATCCTTGCTACCGGGTTTTCTCGAAATACTATCCCGAACGGGAGCCCGACATGCGGCGAGTCCTGCACCTGGCCCTCAACCTCCCCACCGCCAAGGATGAAGTATTGCCCCTGCTTCGAGATTTCGGCGGCTGGCTCGTCCTGGAAAGCGAGAGGATCTTTGCGGGGCGCCCCCCGTCCCGATCCTAGCCTTCCTTCCAGCGGGACATCTCGCTCAATTCCTCCACGCATCGCCGAAAATCCGCTTCGCGATTTTCGCAGGATCCGTGGACTTTAGGGTCGGGATGAAGGCCCGGGGAGAACAACACCACGTCCCCGGCTTGGGCGACGTGATAAGATTTCTCCACGGCGTCCTTCAATCCCTGCCCGGTCAGGCAATAAGACAAATGCCGCCAAGCGGAGCTTTTCTCACGACGCCCTTCCCCAAAAAAGAAGGCCCCCGCGAAGGACAAATCGCTTGGCGCGGAATTTTCCGCCCGACTCGACGGAGCTCCGCCGGCAATCCAATAAACGCGGCGATCCCGCCACACCGCCAGGGATTCGCGCAAATCTTCCAACGAACAAGAATAGGCGTCGTTGACATAAGTGACGCCTCGGATTTCCGCGGTTTCGGCCTTTCGATTTCGCAACGATATCTCGGTTCCATGGAGCGACGTCGAGGGCTTTGAAATCCCGGCGGGCAGAAGGTCGTCATAATGTTCGCGATCATAGAGAGACGAGAAGAATGCGGTGAGCGGCGAGCCTTTGGGCGTGCGGTCGAACCCCAAGTCCAAGACGGACTTGGACTCGGCGTTAAGCCGATCGACGTAGCGTCCCGACAAGAGCGAGAGATCCAAAGGGTGATCCGAATATTTTATCATCTTATAGGCATAGGGCCCGCCGCGCTCGTAGCGGGTCACATCGACCTTCACCCCTAATCCCAATAAATATTCTCGGAACCAGGTTTTCGGAAGCAGCAATTTCGCATCGTCCAGATAAGCCATGCCGCCCGGCCGAAGTGAATTCAAAACCGTCTCGACAGCGGCAAAGGAATGCACGCTGTAAACAAAGGCCCCCCGCGCGGATATCACCAAGTCGAACTTTTTCTCCGGCAAATAGGACTCCAAGACGCCCACTCGCTGCCGCAGGCCGGAAACTTCTTTGAGTCCCCCTAAATAGGTCAGCCTCAGGCCTTCCGCATGCAGGCGCCTTCGAAACCTGTCTAAAAGCGCCCGGCAAAAAATCCCTTGCCCCATCCCGGCCTCGAATACCGAAACCTCTCCCGTCGCGGCGCGTTTTCCGATCCAGTTTTCCAGGTAGCTAGGCAAGATACCGAGGCAAAAAAAATACTCTTCGAGGCCGCGAGACTGGGAACTCCACCCCTTGACCATGGACTGTCCACGGTCCTTGCGACGTGCCTCGCGCAGGTATCGCGCGAGCTCCTTTCGGAGTTCGGGTTTCAGAAGGCGGAATGTTTCCTTTCGTCCCATGGAAGATCGAGTATTAAAATAGAATCGTAATTCCCTTCCAGCATAAAAGCGGCGCAAAATAGGCCCAAGAGTATCTGTTTACGGAAGGGAACAGTTGTGAAAAAATGCCCCGAAATGTGGCTGATCCCCCTCATCTTGCTGGTAGCGGTCGCGTTCCATCACCGCCTTCGAATCCGTCGCCTCGATCAAACCCCTTGGAAGGGCGGCAGTTTCTCCATGTTCTCCGAGATAACTCAGGGCGCCCTGGTCACCGAAATCGCAACCCTGAGAGAACAGGGCGAGCCGATTTCACTCCGAATAGTCGGCCAAGGCGAAAACCAACTCCTGAGGAACGCCGCCTCCGTTCCAACCGAAAAAAATTCGCTGGCCTGGGCAAGGTGGGTGAGCGAAATGGAATGGAAACGCTGCGGAAATTTCGCGCACGTTCCCTTAGGCCCGCAGGAAAGCGACCCCGTCAGGATCACCCAAGTAATCGTAAGACATCGTCGCGTCGATTTCGATGTCCGGACCGGCCGATACTCCGCAAAGGACTTTCGGGTTTTTCACCTCGATTTTCCGCACGATGCACCGCGAGTAAACCCATGATGGTCGAATTGCGCGACTTACTCTCCGGCCCCTCCCTGGAATGGGCGCCGCGAATCACCGCATTGTTCCTGCTGGCCGTGCGACCCTGGCGCCAATACGAACCCGCGGGGAGCTTGGCCTATCTCCTCGGCAAGATCTACCTCGTTTCGCTGATGGCGGCCCTGCTGCTGCCGAAAATCGCGGAAAGCCCGATTTTCTGGCTCTTCCTGACGATCTTGCACTTTTCGTGGATCTATCTCGCCTATACGGTTGCGGACAATCACCGTTACCTCGAGGGATATTGGTGCCTCTCGGTGGCCCTGGCACTCATGGCGGGCGGCACTCAAGGAGCCCGCTATTTGGCGCTGGATGCGCGCCTGTTGATCGGCCTTTGCTTTTTACTGGCCGTATTATGGAAAGTGTGGAGCCGAAGCTATCGCAACGGGGGATTTTTCGCCGATCGATTGCTTTTTGAGCGCCGTTTCTTACCCATCGCCTACGGAGCCGCGGGACTCACCCCGAATATTCAAATAAAGCATAGGGAGGCTCTAAGGAGTCTGGTCGGCGGCGAGACGGAGACCGCCAAGGCACCGGTGCCGAAACGATTGCGATGCGTGGCCTGGACCATGGCTTGGTGGACCGTCGCCATCGAATCCTTGGTGGCGATTCTATTCCTGCTTCCATTGCCGCAGCTCGATCTTTGGAGAACGGCCGCATTGGGGGTCTTCGTGATGACGACCTACCTCTTAGTGCCCGTTCCCGGCTTCGGACAAATCCTGCTCCTCATGGCACTGGTCTCCGTCGAGGATATCGAGCTTCGGATCTTCCTTCTGGCGCTTGCCTTGTCGGTAGCCGTCTTTGCGGGCATCGCCCACCTCCTTGGGAAAATAGTCCGGCGACGGATGAGCCGACTGCAGCGCAATACCCCTTTCCCCCTAATCTCTTGGACCAAGCGAGCCGACTTGCGGGGTCTGGAACAAGAAGGCAATTCTTGGCGCCTGGTCTTTCCCTCAATCCCATTCTCACTTTACGTCAAGGCTGGCTGGGTCCCCCAACTTCAAGAACTACTAGAAAACAAAGAAGGTTTCTCACCCCAGGAGCTTCTCTCTCAGGTCCCGGAGGCAGAAATAACTGAACTAAAAGAGCTCTTATCCCTCCTTTTTACCTTAAAACTGCTCTATCGTATAAGATCTTAAAATACACATAATAGGATCTATGTGTTCTCTAATTATCCGCCTGATCTTTTTATTTATTATTCCCAAATTGATAATTAAGAATATACACAATAGTTTCAGGTGCTTACCGTATTTCTTCAAATCTTTATTGTTGGCACCACCTTTGCTTATATAAATCAATAGAAAATAAATAGCCCCAACCCTTCAGCAGAGGCCCTACGCAAGTAGGGCCTTTGTTTTTCTAGTCGCAAAATAGGAATGTTTGACTCTCGTACTTCACGGTCATAAAATCCCAATATGTCCGAAATTGTTCCCGAGCGCATTTTGGGAACGGGGGCCATGGGCGCCGTTCACCTGGCCCATGGACCCGACGGAAAGGCCTATGCCCTCAAGGTCTTGAGGGCCGACTCCCCCGCGCTGCTACCCATGTTCGAGTCCGAGGTCGGCATCCTTTCTAAGCTCCAACACCCCCGTCTCGTCTCCATCGAAGGCTTCAGCAAATCCGGCGAAGGCGTGGCAGGGATCCAGGGCGCGCCCTGCTTCTGGATGGAATACGTCGACGGGCTCCCCATTCTCGAAGCGGCCAAGCAGGCCGGGCCCGAGCAAGTCCTCGAGTGGTTCCGCGAATGCCTCGAGGCCCTCGACTACCTGCACACCCAGGGCATCCTCCACGGCGATCTGAAACCCGCCAACATCCTCGTCGACCGCGACGGGCACACCAAATTGGTCGACTTCGGGCTGGCCACCTTGACCCGCAACCTCGAGGGCGGCAAACGCGCCGCCGGCTCCCTGCCCTACCTCGCCCCCGAGGTCGTCAACGGCGAACGGCTCCCGGCCAGCGACCTCTTCGCCCTGGGCACCATCTTCTACCAGGCCCTCAGCGGCTCGCACCCGCGCGCCGGCGCGAAAAATCTGCAACAGCTCTTCGCCCCAGACGTCAAGCCCCTCGCGGCCGCCGGCCGGAATATCCCCCGCCGGGCCGCCCGCGTCCTCGAGCGCCTGATCGAGCCCGAGCTTACGCGGCGCCTCAAGACGGCGCGCGACGCCTTGTCCGCCCTCGAAGAGAGCGGCCTCGAGCCCGAGGAAGCCGGGGAATCCGAGTCGCTTCACTCCTTCGAGATGTTCGGCGTTCAGGAGAGCCGCGCGGCCTTCGATCGCTTCTTCGCCGCCCTTCGCGCGGAGGGGCGGCACGGCCTGGTCCTGCTCCACGGCCAGACGGGCGTCGGCAAAAGCCGCTGGATCCGCGAGGTCTCCTTCGAGCTGGCCTTGGCGGGCCATCGCGTCGCCCAGGGCAGGCTCGAGTCCGGCCAGGGCCTGGCCAACGAGGATCCCGTGCGTTTCTTCCTGGACGCCGACGGCCTCCAGCCCCGGCACTTCAAGGACCTGTTTCACTTCCTGCGCGGCGGCAGCCCTGGCGGCAGGCTTTGGCTTTTGGAATACAACGACGAGAAGATTCGCCCCGACCTCGCCGCCTCGCTGGAGGCCCTCGGGCAGGAAGAATCCGTCCTCGACCTGCGCCTTCGAAACTTGAATCTCGAGGACACGCGCGCCTTCCTCGACAAGACCCTCAAGCTCGAGCTGCCCGAGGCCCTGGCGCGGGACCTCTACGCGCGCACCCAAGGCAATCCGCGCCTCTTGACCGAGACCAGCCGCGAGCTGCTGCTGAGCGGCCTGCTCGACCGCAAGCACCTCACGGAAGAGACCTTGCTGCAATTGAAGCTGCCGAGCAGCGTCTCCGAGATTTTCGGCGAACGTATCCGCCGCCTCGACATGGGGCCGCGCCGCCTGCTCGACCTCCTCGCGGCGTCCCGCGAAGACGCCCGGCTCGCCCCGCTGGCGTCCCTCGGCGAAATGAGCCCCGCCGCGACGCGCGAAGCTCTCTCCGAACTGCTGCACTTGGGCCTGATCCAAGCGGCCCCTTCCGGCTCCGCCGAGTCCTACCGGATCACCCACCCGGCACTCCGCGAGCTGATCCTCGCCGGCTTAAGCGAATCGCGCCGCCGGCAACTCCACCAAGGATGGCTGGAGGATTACGAGCGGGAACGCGCCGCCGGCGCCGAGCCCCGACCCGAAACGACCTTCTCCCTCGCCCATCACGCCCTCGAGATCCCCGACCATCCCCAGGCCGCGAACTACGCAACCCGCGCGGCGGAGCTGCATTTCGCGCGGGAGAACTTCGACGGGGCCATCGCCCTTTGCGAGCGGGCCTTGGCCGCAAAGCCCGTCAAAGCGGCGCGCGACGCGCTCCTGCGGCTGGCCGCCAACGCCTACGGACGCCTCGGGCGCTTCAAGGAGTCGGTCGCCAAGATCGAGCTGTGGCGCGCCGAGGGTCACGCCGACCCCGAAGGCCTCAACGAGGTAAAGTTTTGGCTCGCGACCGGCCTCGCCTATAAAAATTTGGGCAATGTCCCTGAGGCCCGGCGCCGCTTCGAGCGCTGCCTGGACGCCGCCGCCCCCGACAACGCCAAGCAAAAGCCCTTCCTGGTGCGGGCCCATTCCCTGCTCGGCCTGCTCGACCTCGAGGCGAAGCGGCTGGAGGCCGCCGGAGGGCACTTCGAGAAGGCCTTGGCCCTCCTGCCCCCCTCCAGCGAGCAGACCGCCGAGGTCCTCAAACATCGCGCCCTCTTGGCCGCGGAACGCCGCGACTGGGCGAGCGCGGAGACCCTCCTCGAGGAGGCCCGGGCGATGTACGCCTCGCTGCAAGACCACCACGGACAATTTTCCATCGCCCTCGAGCTCGGCAACTTATCCCTCGACCGGGGGCATCTCGAGGCTGCGGAGGCCGCCTACGGCGAGGCCCTCGACTTGGCCTCACGGCACCACGACGACAACTCGCTGGCCCGCGTCTACCAGAACCTCGGCGTCCTCGCCTGCCGCCGCGGCAACTATCACCGGGCCCTGGAAGTCTTGGCCAAGGCCCGCGAGATCTTCGCCTTCCTCGGCAACACCTTCGAGCGCGGCCTCAATTTCCTTCAGCTGTCCCTGGTACAGGCCTCGGTGGGCCGTTTCGCCAAGGCGGAGGAATACTGGCGCTCCGCCCTGGCGCAAGGCGAGAGCTCCCCCGAATTCCTGCAGCGCCAGGCGCGGGTCGGCCTCTGGCTGGGCCTGCTCCGCGACGGAAAAGCGCCGGCGGAGGACGACGCGGCGGCCGTCGCCGCCGAGAGCGAAGCTCCCTCCTGGGACCTCGAGGCGCGGCTGCTGCGCCTGAACCTGCGCCGCGATCCTGACGACCGCGAGGCGGCCCGCCGCCTCCTGGGCGAAATTTACCAAAGACTTCCCGACCCGCTGAAGATCAGCTTCGAAGACCGCGCCGACTACCGGCACTGGGTCTTGGGCGAAATCCCCAACGCTTCACCTTCCGAAAAGGAGAGCCTCCCCATGGACATCCTGCAAAGGCTGACCGCCATCACCACCGAGCTGCTCGGCTCGAACAACCTGGACCAAGTCCTCGTCAAGCTCATGGACGCCGCCATGGAACTTTCCAAGGCCGACCGCGGCTTTCTGGTCATCCGCAACCCGCAATCCCCCGGGCCCATTCCCGGCTACGAGATCAAGGTGGCGCGCAACGTCTCGAAAGAGATGATCGAGAAGCAGGACTCCTCGATCAGCCTCTCGGCGATCCGCGAGGCGATGCAAGGCGGCGAGGCCTTGGTCACCGACAACGCCCTCCAGGACTCGCGCTTCGAGACCGCCGAAAGCGTGCACCAGCTGGAGCTGAAGTCCATCCTCGCCCTGCCGCTCAAGGGGACCAAGGGCGTGATCGGCGCGCTCTACCTCGACCACCGCTACGAGACGAACATGTTCCGCGGCACGGACCTGAACGTGTTGCAGATGTTCGCCAACCAATCCGCCTTGGCCTTACAGAAGGCGCAGATGATCGAGGATTTGGAGAAGGCCAACGCGAAGCTCTCCGAGACGGTCGAGGAGCAGGCGGGCGAATTGACCGTGCTGAAGCGCGAGGTCGAGGACCAGCGGCACAAGCTTACCTTCGAGTACAAGGACATCGTCGGGCAAAGCCCGGCCATGCTCGAGGTGCTCTCGCTGGTCGACCGCATCACCGAGACCACCGTGCCGGTCTGGGTCTACGGCGAGTCCGGCACCGGCAAGGAAATGATCGCCCGAGCCCTCCACTTCAACAGCTCGCGGGCGAAGAAGCCCTTCGTCAGCGAAAACTGCTCCGCCCTACCCGAGACCCTGCTCGAATCCGAGCTCTTCGGCCACAGGAAGGGCGCCTTCACCCACGCCGACCGCGACAAGAAGGGCCTGCTGGAATACGCCAGCGGCGGCACCGTATTCTTGGACGAGATCGCCGACATGAGCCCGACGATGCAGGCGAAGCTGCTGCGTTTCCTGCAGGAGGGCGAGATCCGCCCGCTGGGCTCCAACGAGCTCATCAAGGTGGATGTCCGCGTCGTCTCGGCCAGCAACCGCGACTTGAGCGAGCTGATCGGTGAGGGGAAATTCCGCGAGGACCTCTACTACCGCCTCAACGGCGTGACCGTCGTCCTACCGCCGCTCCGAGAGCGCATGGAGGACCTGCCGATCCTGGTCCAGCATTTTTTGAAAAAGCTCGCCAAGGACGAAAAGAAGGAACCCCTCGAGATCGCCCCGGAGGCCCTCGAGATGCTCATGGAATACCAATGGCCCGGCAACGTCCGCGAGCTCGAAAACACCATCCGCACCGCCTGCCTCTTCCATCAGAAAGGCAAGCTGGTGCCGAAGTCCTTCAACTTCAAGAAGACGATGAGCGGAGGCATGACCCTGCCCAAGGCCGTCTCCGCCGGCGCCGCGCCCGTCAAGCCCGCAGCGGGAAAGCCCGCCAAAGCCGCGGGAGGCGCCGCCCACCCCATGTCCGACGAGAAACGCATCCTTTTGGAGGCCCTCTTCGAGCACGGCTACCACAAGGGCCTCGCCGCCCAGGCCCTCGGCATCTCGCGGCGCTACCTATACACGCAGATGATGCGCCACGGCGTTCCGATCAGCCGGATCGAGATGAAGTCCTTCGTCGAGGAGCAGTTAGGAAAAAGATAAGGCGGCGATTGGGCGCGCCGATGGGACAGGGGTAGCGGTCGTCACTGGATCTTGAGAATCTGCAAAGTTTGGGGGGACAGCTTCAGAGGTCCGACCGGCCGCGTGTAGCGAACCAGACCCTGCTGCGCGGTCGCGGCGATACCCTCCTTCGCGATCTGCATAAATCCATCGACCGACAGCGGACCGACCTCCGCCGGGGGATTCTCGGGCAAGAGGTAGAAAACGACGACCTCGTTCGGGTAAAGAGCCAGTTCCCCCAAGTCCACGATGCCGGAGTTCTTCACCGGAAAATCCCGATAAGTCGCCCCCTCGCAGACGGTGACGCTCGGGCCCCCAATGGCCCTGGGCATGTGCAGCAGATACCAGATCAAAAGATTCGAGGCGGTTGGGTTGTTTTGCTCCGCCGGGGGCATGTTCTGCAGGATATCGGCGTCGCTGTGCGGCCCGCAGTTGACCGCCCGGACGTAGCGCCCCTCGCAGGCCAGACAGGGGACTTCTTTGTATCCGTTGAGGTCCTTGAAGATCTTCAAGACCTGGGCGGCGGGTAGGTTTCCGGGGACCGAGGGAAGGATGTAATCGTAGCCCGCCCCTTGGGCGAAGGGCTCTCCCGCGAAGAAGAGCGCATGGGTACGATAAAAACCGGGCTCGAGATCGACGTTGGAGGACTGCGAACCCAGGGTGCCGTCGCCGCTGGCTTGGCCCAGGACCGGTTGGTCCAGGGGCGAGGCAGGGCCCACGGCCGCCTGCCCGGGGCTATCGAGGGCCCCGCCAGGACCCGCGCCGACGGGACCGGGACCCGAACCTCCGCTCCCGGCGCAGGCCGTCAGTGCCCAAACCGTCATCATTGCCGTAAAAAAACGTCGCATGCGTCTCCTTTACTCCACCAAGTCCCGAGTCTTGAACTTATCGAAGACCGGATTGGGTTGCTCAACGGGATCGCCCAGGTTCACTTCCGGGGCTTGGACCGGCATCACGGCCTTATCTTTGTCTTTCAAATTATCCAGGCTGACGGCGTCGTCCTGGGGGATGGGTTTGGGGAAACTCCCAGGCACGTTGTAACGCGCCTGAAAGACCCTCAGCCAGGTGAAGGGATGCGTCTCCGGCTTCTCGGAGCAGGCAGTGAAGGCATAAAACTCGTCGGCGTTCTGGAAGGACGTCGCCCCCGAGACCGGCGCCATCGGCTTGGCGGAGAGCAGGATCATGTAGAGGTGGTTGGCCTGAATGGGCAGGTCCTTCAAGGCGACCTCGCCAACGGATCCCACCGCGAAGTCTTGGTAGACCGCCTGGGCAATGAGCTCGGGTTTCACGAAGTGTTTTCGCACCCCGACCGTGAACATGAGAAATCCTATTTTCTCTTGAAATGGCGAGAAACCGGGATCGCCCAGGTCGATGAGTCGGACGACCCTACCGGCGCAGTCGGAGCATATCTCCTCGTTGACCACGGGCTCCTTCTGATTTTTCACGACCAGTCCCGGCGTGGGGAAGGTCTTCTGCTCCTCCTGCAAGAGGTACCAATTGCCGCCCTCCACCAAGGTCTCGCCGGTGAAGCGGAGGGTGTAGGGAAAGAGACACCCATCGCCCATCTCTTGCATGTCGGACTGGCTGCCCAGGGTCCCCTGCTGGGCGAAGTTCCCGCCGCCTACGCCGCCGTTCCCCAGCGGACCTCCGCCGGTTCCGGCGCCGGTGCCGTCCACGGCGCCGCTGCAGGCCGCCAAGAGAAGCAAAAGCAGGTATTTCTTCATATCCGTTTCCTTTCGCGAACGAGGCCATTGTGCCCCATCCCGCCGCGGCTTCCAATGCGATTCTCGCGCGATGCGCCCTCGTCATGCCTCATTTGGAGCCCCCTTGCAACACGCGCACCTTGGCCGGCTCGCTGAGGCGAATGAGGTCGATGGGCTGGTAGGGATCGAGGTAACCCATGGGCGGCCTCACCCAAATCCCGCGCGCGAATCGGTATTCTTTGTTCATCGCCACCTTTTGAAATTGCTCGTATTCACCGGGGTCCTCGAGGTTCATCTCGACCGGAGCGACAGCGACCGGGCCCCCTTCCGGAATCAACAGGACGTAGATCACGTGCCCCGTCTTAGCCGGTATCTGGGGCATCTTGATTTGGTTTCCTGCTCCGATCCCGACATCGACATAGGTGGCCTTTTTCGGATTGTTCTCCGGTTTCAACCTTCCCATCCTCAGGTCGTAGAGATAAGGACCCGACTCCTTGTAGGCCGCCGGCAGAGGCCCCAGGTCGAACCAGCGCAGGACCCTGCCCTCGCAGCCCTTCGGATCGGGGGCGCAGAGCCCGCCCTCTTCTTTGCTGAAAAAGGTCTCGCGCACCACGCCGCCGGCCGGAAAGAATTCCTGGCCGACGTCCTTGGTATAGGTCCATTTTTTCAAATCCTCGTTATCGTCCTCGAAGGCCAGATAGAGGTTGGGCATGAGATAGCCCTCGCCCATCGTGTAGGTGGGCGGTTGGGAGCCCAGCAGCCCCCCCGAGGTGTTGGCGGCATAGACCACCGCCTGGGAAGAGGATTGAACCTGGCCCTCGCCGTACGTGGACCCGGCGCCGTCGGATTTTGGCGCGGACGGGGGCTCGCCCGAAGCTCCCTCGCCTCCCGGAGCCTTGGATTTCGCCTCGCCCTGCGGCACGCTTTGGGCCTCGACGCCGCTCGGAGGCTCGGGGGCCTTCGCGGCGCCGTCGGCCGTCGGGGCCTTGGCGGGCGCCGGCGGGACGGGGGCAGCGGGCGCGGATGCGGGTGCGGGCGCAGAACCTGACGCTCCGCTCGGCGCCGCGGCGACAAGCGTAGGCGCGGGAGCCGAGGCGACGGGAGCGGCCGCAGGAACCGGAGCCGCGGGAGAGCTGGGAGCGACGGCCGCGGTGGGCGCGGAAGGGCGCGAGGCGCCAAAACTGGAACCCGACCCGCTCGGGGCCGCCGAAAGGGATCCACCGCCGGCGGTCGGACGCGGGATCACGCCGCCGGCGCCGGAAAAGGTCGCCGCCGGCGCGGAGACCGGCCCGACGGGCGCCGAAAAGGTCGGCGCCGGAAGCGAAGGCGCCGCCAAGGTGCCTCTAAAATCTTGCAAGGCCATATCCGGACGACGCGGAGCGACCGGCGCCTCGGGGAAGTTCGGCGGAGCGGGCGCGAAGGACGTTTCGCGCGAAGCGCCGACAACAGGGCTGTCCGTACCAGGTTTTTTAGATTCGAGAGGCTTGGCCGGACTCGCGGGGGCCGAAATCCTTTTGGGGGCCGCAGCGGTCGCAGGCACCGCCGCTGGGCTTCCGCCCGAGGACACCGTGGGTAAAATAACGCTTCGCGTCGCGACCTGTCGGGATTGGGAGCTCAAGAAGGCCCAGGCCTTGCGGCCCTCCGGGGCGCTTTTCGACCCCGAACCGCAGGCGCCGAGCCCCAGGCCGACCAAGGCACAGACTATTGAAATTAAACGAGATTTTACCAAAAAGCCCCGCATCGGAGAACCCCATCCGCCTTTCGGCCCTCAACCCACCTATATTATCAGCAAAAGGGCCCTAAAAATTGCGAGCTTATTGAATTTTCCTCAGATCATCCCGGGGCCGTGGGATTTGGATTTCAGCAGGCTTTCCTTGCCGATCCAGGCCTCGACGGCCTTGAGCCGAGCCTCCAGGGAAGGAAGCTCTAGCATCTCCTGGCTGACCAGCGGGTCCTCCACCAAGTGGGTGGCGAGGAGGTGGCAGAAGACCTCCGGGTCCTCCAGGCGGTTGATCGCGGAGTGATAGGCCTCGGGGAGGTCGCGGTAGACGGGCAGCAAGGGGAGGAAATTCTCCCGCAGGCGCTGCATGACGGGGACGAGCTTTTCCTTGACCTGCCAGTCCTCGTCGGGCCATAGCGCGACGGCCGCCCGGCGGTAAAGGCGGTCGCAGGGGATCTCCTCGAGCAGGCGCACCCTCCCCAGTCCCTGCAGCATGATTTGAAAACGGCCGTCATTGAGGCGCTCGGATTGCGTGAGGGTGCCGAAGCCGAAGACCGGGAAAATCTCGGGCCGCCCTTCGTAGTCCTTCTCGTAGCCGGGCTTGAGCAGGGGAATCCCCATCATGCCGGACCCCTGGAGGCAGTCTTCCACAAGCTGCCGATAGCGCGGCTCGAAGACGTGCAGGGGCAGGACCATTTTGGGAAAAAAGACCGTACGCGGCAGTGGAAAGAGCGGCAGCGCCTGCAGCGCCTCCAGCATCTCCATAAAATAACCTCACCTCGAAATATCGCCCCCCGCCCTCGGCGGAAAGCCGGCCGGCGCTTTCTCGGCAGACCCGGGAATCCTTGAAGTCGGGTAATCTATCCTATTTAATGGCGGCGGACAAGCGCCCCATGAGCTTCCCCCGCCCGCCCCTTTCCGTCCTCGAACTGACCGGCACGGCGACCGACGTCGCCTTCGCCCTGGGTCGCGCGCGACGCCGGGCCATCCCCGGCTGCATCGCGCACTGGGACGGGCACCTCGCGGAGCGTTTCGCGGGGCGCCGGGCCTTGCAGAAAGACCTGGAACGCGCGCTGCTCCGCGAGGCCCGCCGCCAGGCGCCCCGCTTCCTCGAAGAGGTCGCCGCCATGGCGGAAGGCGCCGGGGTCGGCTTCGCGGCCCTGTTTCGCCTGAACCTCACCGAGCTGAGCGTCTTTTCGGAAAAGTGCACCGACCTGATCCTCCCGATGCGCGTCCCGGGCGGACAGCGCATCCTCCTCGCCCACAACGAAGATTGGGACCCGAGGCGCAACGATTGCTTCATTCTCAAGGCGCGTCTTCCCGACGTGGAGTACGCGGTCCTGGCCTACGACGGCTACCTGCCGGGGCTCTCGGCCGGGATGAATTCCTTCGGCCTGGCGCATTCGGTGAATTACCTGAGGCCCAAGGACTTCCGCGTCGGCCTGCCGCGGATCTTCCTCGCGCGGCACTTGGTCACGGCACACGACATCCCGGATTGCCTGAGCTTCCTCAGCGGATCGCGGCGTGCCTTCGGCCAGGCCATCCATCTGGCGCAGGGTTCGCGCTATCTCGGCATCGAGCTGACGGCTCGGCACACCGCCCTGCGACGCCCTCTCCTGCCAGCCTGTCACAGCAACCACTACCTCGCCGCGACCTTGCGACGCTTAGTGCCGCGAGGCCTGCCCTCATCCGTCGCGCGCCTGCGTCGCGCCCAACAGTTGCTACGGGAGGCCGCGCCGCGCTTCGCCGCCGGGCCCCCGACGCCGGAACAAGCCCGCGGTCTGGCGCGCCGCATCCTCTCCGACCGCCAAAGCCTTCCCTGGGCCCTATGGCGCGAGGCCGATCGCCCGGAGGAGAGCTCCGCCACCCTCGCGGCGGTCCTGGTCGGGACCGACCGCTGGGGCCTGGAGGTCCATCGCCGGCGGCCGGTGGAAAATAAGGCTATCCGCATCGAAATCGATCGCCCATAATCCGGGGCCATGAGCGCCCCCTCGCCCCCGCCACGGCCGAGGCACTGCCTCGTCACCGGCGCCGCCGGATTCATGGGCTCGTACATGGTCGAGACCCTGGTCCGCGACGGGCATCGGGTACGCGCGACCGACCTTATCCCCGCCGACGGAGAAGACGAACCAAAGGCCGGACGCTATCCCGGCCTGCTGCGGCGACTGGGCATCGACTACCGGTGCGCCGACTTATGCATCGCCGATAACTGGAAACCTCTGCTGGAAGGCATCGATTGGGTCTTCCACATCGCCGGCCTCTTCGACTACAGCGCCCCGCGCGAGGCCTTGTTTCGCGTCAACGTCGGGGCGACGCGCAGCCTGCTGGAGACCCTAAGTGCGAACGGCGGCGCGGAACGGCTGATCCTCTGGGGGGCGGGCGGGATCTACGGCCGCCCCAAGCCCGGCGAGCTCCCGCTGCGGGAAGACTCCCCCAAGCGCCCGCCCAACGCCTACCTGCAATCGAAATGGGAGCAAGAGATCCTGGCGCAGCGCCACTTTGTCGAAAGAAAAATCTCCTACACCTGCCTGCGCCCCACCGGCGTCTACGGACCGCGCGCGGTCTACGGCATGGGCCGCATGCTGGCGCAGATGGCGGCGATGAAGAAGATCCGCATCCCCAAAAATTTTCTCGGCCGCATGCCGCTGGTCCACGCGGCGGACGTCTGCCGCGCGGCCCTCTTCCTCGCCGAGCGCCCCGAGGCCGCCGGCGAGGCCTACCACCTCGCGGACGACCGGCCCTATACCAACGTGGAATTTTTCCGGATGCTCTCCGAGCTGCTGGAAAAACCTTTCGCGACCCTGCCCCCGGTCCCGCCCGGCCTGCTGCGCGGCCTCGCGCTGGCCGCGGCGACCCTGGAAAACTTTTACGCGAAGCGCCTCGCACGTCGCCGCCCCAACCTGGAAAGGGACACGATCTTCATGCTGGGCGCGGATTTTTGGTACTCGAACGAGAAGTTGAAGGGACTGGGATTTCGCTTCCAGTACCCCGACAGCCGGGAGGGCCTGCACGAAACCTTGCATTGGATGGCTGAACAAGGCCTAATACAAACATACCCACCTTGACCGATGGGGGTTGAAGGGGGAGGCTGAGCAAGCTCGGATAGGGGCTATCGTACTATCGCGCAGTTTGCCCGGCCACAACGTGGCCGGTTTGCCTGCTTGCTCCCCCTGGGCTTTAGCCCGCTCGAATTTACTTCGAGCGGGCGAATAGGAGGTGGTTAAGACATTTATCATCGATGAACCGGTTCTGTTGAGCATCGGCTTTTTGAGCGCCCTCTTCCTCCCCAAGGGCTGGGGCGGGAGTGTATTCAAGACCCGCGCCTTTTGGGCGGGTTCCTATCTGGCCCTGGGCTTCATCGCCCTCGCCGCCTACGGCTACTTTCTGGCGCCCGATTGGATGTTCATGTACTTGATTCCCGCCAAGAGCGTCCCTCCTTGGCTGGTGGTCTACGCCCTCATTCTCTATTACTTTCTCTTTTTAGCCGGCTTCCTCGCCGCGCCCCACCTGGGCGCCCTGCACCCGAAGCTGCCTTGGCTTGCCTTGCTCTTCGGCATTATCGCCTCGGTCGCGGTGGTCCTGCCGCTGCTACCCGCCTACCAGGTGGTCGCTAGCTTCGAGGAATTCCATCGCGGCGCAGGCGTGTCCCTCTCGGAGTCGGAGGTCTCGCGCAAGACCCTGCTCCCCAGCATCCTCCTCTTTGTATCCGGATTCGCCCTCCTGCTTTGGGCGCGGCGCCAGAAGGTCTAAGAGCGGCGCCCGCCGAAGACCGCGAAGAGCTTGTCCTTGAAGTGACAGTCGACTTGGGAAAAACCCGCCTCGCTAAGCCAGGCCAATTGTTCCTCGACCGTCGCGAGAATGTCGATGGAAGTGCGCTCGAGGGCCTGCGCGACCTCCGCCTCGGTCAGGCCCGCGTCGCGCATGCCTTGGATCCACAGCTCCCAGTAGCGCGCCTGCACCTGCGGGTCGGCGGCGCGGACGAACTCGGCGTTGAGAAAGCAGCCGGAAGGGGCCAAATTCGCGAAAACCTTGCGGTAGAGCCCGCGCTTCGCCGCGTCGCTCAAGTGATGAATGGAGAGCGAGGAGACGATCAGGTCATAGGGCCCCTCCCACTCCGCACCGGCGTAGTCGGCGACGAGGTAGCGCATCCCCTCCGCCTCCGCGAAGCGCTGCCGGGCCTTGTCGAGCATCTCGGCGGTGAAGTCGATCAGGGTGTAGCGCGCCTTGGGAAAGCGTTCGCGAAGGAACTGCGTCAACAGTCCCGTCCCAGCGCCCAGATCGAGGACGCGGAATTCACCCTCCGGCGGAAATGGCGCCATCGAGACGACGCTTGCGTAGAAGCCGTCGAAGCAGGGAATGAGTTTACGCCGGTAGCGGTCGTAGCGCTCGGCGATCTCGCGAAAGGTCTTTTGGACTTCCTCCACGGGTTAAATCCCCCGGATGAGGATTTTAGCTGTGGCGAGGTTGGTGGCCAAAGGGACGTTGTGCACGTCGGCCAGTCGCAGCAGCATGAAGATGTCGGGCTCGTGGGGGTGGATGCCCAAGGGGTCGCGCAGGAAGATCACGCCATCCAGGCCGTCCTCGACCATCATCGCGGCGATCTGGGCGTCGCCGCCCTTGGGACCACTCTCCATCTTTTCGACCTTGAGGCCGGCCTGCTCGAGGTAGCGGCCCGTGGTGCCGGTGGCGACGATCTGGAATTTTTGGATCTGCCTCAGGTTGTCCTTGACGAAGCCGACCATCTCGGCCTTTTTCCCGTCGTGGGCGATCAGGGCCAGGCGCTGCTTTTTCGCTTTCTTCATGGCCCGTTTCCCTACAATATTGTCGGGATATGCACCAACAGGAAAAAAATACCCGGCCGAAGGTCCTCATCCTCGGGGGAGGCTTCGGCGGTCTCTACGCCGCCCAGGCCTTGAGGCGCGCCCCCGTCGACGTGACGCTGGTCGACCGCCGCAACTTCCACCTCTTCCAGCCCTTGCTCTACCAGGTCGCCACGGGCGGCTTATCGCCGGGGGACATCGCCTCGCCCCTGCGCGCCATCCTCAAGCGCAGCCGCAATACGCAAGTGCTCAGCGCCGAGATCGAAGACGTCGACCCCAAGGCTCAAAAGGTTTATTTGAGCGACGGCGAGCTGGACTACGACTACCTGGTCGTCGCGACCGGCGCCGGCCACCACTACTTCGGCCACCCCGAGTGGGAGCCGCTGGCGCCCCCGCTTAAGACCGTCGAGGACGCCCTCGAGATCCGGCGCCGCATCTTCCTGGCCTTCGAGACCGCCGAGCGCGAGAGCGACCCGCGGCGGCGCCGCGCCTGGCTCAACTTCGTCGTGGTCGGCGGCGGGCCGACCGGCGTCGAGCTGGCTGGCGCCCTGGCCGAGCTGGCCTTCGGCACGCTCAAGGGCGAGTTCAAGCGCATCGACACCCGCGACGTGAAGATCTACCTCCTGGAAGGCACCGACCGCGTCCTGCCGCCCTACCCGCCCAAGCTCTCCGCCAAGGCGGCGGCCAAGCTGCGCAAGCTCGGCGTCGAGGTGCGCACCGAGAGCTTCCTCACCCACATCGAGGCGGGCTCGGTCACGGTGAAGCGCGGCGAGCGCTCCGAAAAGGTCCCGACCCACACCGTCCTCTGGGCGGCGGGCGTGTCCGCCTCGCCGCTCGGCAAAAAAATCGCCGCGCGCAGCGGCGTCAAACCCGACCGCGCCGGCCGCCTGCCGGTGGAGTCCGATTTGAGCCTCCCCAGCTATCCCAACCTCTTCGTCATCGGCGACCTGGCCCTATTCACGCACCAGGGCGGGAGCCCCCTGCCCGGGGTCGCCCCCGTCGCCATGCAGCAGGGGCGCTACGTCGCCAAGGTCCTGGAAGACCGGATCCGCCTCAAGGACTCGCCGCCCTTCCGTTACTTCAACAAGGGCAACCTCGCGGTCATCGGCCGCAACGCGGCGGTGGCCGACATCGGCTTCCTCAAGATCAACGGCTTCTTCGCCTGGCTGATCTGGGCCTTCGTCCACATCCGCTACCTGATCGAATTCGACAACAAGGTCCTCGTCCTGATGCAATGGGCTTGGAACTATTTCACCCGCAACCGCGGCGCCCGCTTGATCACCGGCGAGCATCTCTTGCCTCTGCTCGAGGCCGCGCCCCAAGCCAAGAAGAAAACAAGGTAAGCCATGAAAGCCATGCTCCCCGTCTTCCTCAGCGTCTTCCTGGCCGAGCTGGGCGACAAGACCCAGCTCGCCACCCTGCTCTTCGCCACCGAGCGCCAGCTGGCGCGCTGGCAGGTCTTCGCCGCGGCCTCCGCCGCCTTGGTTCTGTCGACCCTGATAGCCGTTCTCATCGGAGAACAATTGACCGCCCTGATCTCGCCCAAGACCCTCAAGGTCGTGGCCGGCCTCGGCTTCGTGGCCATCGGCGTCTGGACGCTGTGGAAGGGCTGATTTTTTGTTGCCAAGGCGGGGACGTCTGAGTAAATCCCCGCAGCATGAAAAAATCCTCCGCTAAATCCTCCTCCACCCATCGCGTTGAAAAAGATTCCCTCGGGGAAAAGCAGATTCCCCACGAGGTCTACTACGGCGTCCAGACCGCCCGGGCCGTCGACAATTTTCCGATCAGCGGCTGGCGGCCCCACCCGGCTTTTGTCGATGCCACGGTCCTGATCAAGAAGGCCGCCGCGACGGTCCACGGGCAGCTGGGCCTGATTCCGAAAAAGCACGTCGCCGCCATCGTTCGAGCCTGCGACGAGATCCTGGCCGGCCATTATCGCGAACACTTCGTCGTCGACGTCTTCCAGGCCGGCGCCGGCACCAGCCACCACATGAACGTCAACGAGGTCCTGGCCAACCGGGCCAACGAGATGCTGGGCGGCAAACGCGGCGTCTACAGCCCGATCAACCCCAACGACCACGTCAACATGGCGCAGTCCACCAACGACGTGATCCCCACGGCGATCCGCATCTCGGCGCTGTTGTTGAAGGACGATCTGCTGTCGGCCTTAAGCCAACTTCAAAAGGCCTTCGCCAAGAAGGCCAAGGCCTGGGACAAGATCGTCAAGTCGGGCCGCACGCACCTGCAGGACGCGACGCCGATCCGGCTTGGGCAAGAATTCGGCGGCTATGCCTCCTGCCTGGCCAGCCACCTGACCTGGGTGAAGGAGGCCTTCCAACCGCTGACCGCCCTGGGTCTGGGCGGCACGGCCGTTGGCACCGGGATCAACAGCCACCCCAAGTACCGCCCCATGGTCGCGAAAGAGTTGGGCCGCCTGATCGGCGAGCCGCTGAAGCCCGCGAAGGACTACTTCGAGGCGATGCAATCGATGTCGCCTTTTGTGCATCTCTCCAACGCCCTGCGCAACCTGACCCTCGACCTGATCCGCATCGCCAACGACCTGCGGCTCTTGGCCTCGGGCCCGCGCACCGGCCTCTACGAGATCGTCCTCCCGGCCGTGCAGCCCGGCAGCTCGATCATGCCCGGCAAGGTCAACCCCGTCTTGGCCGAGATGACCGACATGGCGGGATTTTTCGTCCTGGGCCTCGACACCACCATCGCCTACGCCTCGCAGGCGGGACAGCTCGAGCTCAACGTCATGATGCCGATCATCGCCTATTCTTTAAGCTGGGAGCTGAGCATCCTCACCAACACGATGAAGGCCCTGGCCACGAAGTGCGTCGACGGCACCGTCGCCTTCCCCGACCGCTGCCGCTATTATGCGGAAAACTCCGTCTCGATCGCGACGGTGCTCAACCCCATCCTGGGCTACGCCGCCACCGCCGAGATCGTGAAGAAGGCGGTCGCCACCGGCAAGCCGCTCCGCGAGCTGCTGGTGCAGAGCAACCTGACCGACGCGCAGATCGAGCAGGTATTCGACCTCTACGACAGCACCTATCCCAATTTGAAGGGCGGAACGAAGGCGGGCGGGTAGAAACACCTCAATATCCGACACCCATCAACCCGGTATCTCTTCAGAAACATTGGAAGGTAGAAATCCCTCCACTTTAAGTCTCTCGATAATTCCTCGCAGAAGGTAGTTATTATAAAAATTAATATAATATTTTCTGGCATTTTCACTTAACGGAACTATCATCTTATTTTTCCTTAGTCCTCTTAGAATTCTTGAGACTTCAGCGGGGATTTTTTTGGGAAAAATAGATTTTAAATCTCTTGCCTGAAATATTTGCTTTCTAATCGCGACTTCCAGGATTTTTGCCTCTACCTCGGTAATGATCTTCCTTTCTTTTGCATAAGCGATCGACGGATCTAATATTCTGGAAGAAAGAAAATTGTAATCCAGCAGCCTATCGATTTTCAAAATTTCATTCTTTAGTCCCTCCAAAACATATTCACACCATGCTAATAAATCCGCATCGTTTCCAGAATCTGCTCGAGACAGAAATTCATAATATTTCTGCCGGTCATTGCAAAAAACGGCCGTGGGATTCAGGATGCGTCCCAAGTTTACGTGAAAACCTTGCTTCACCAGCATCGCATAGGTGAGTAATCGAACGGTTCGCCCATTTCCATTTCGGAAGGGATGAATCCACAAAAACCGGTGATGGACTAGCGCGGTCTTCAGCAAGTCATACTTCGGAAAATCTTCACGATTTATAAATTCGACCAAGTCCTCCATATAACTTGGAACTTGAGTATAATCGGGAGGCGTGTGCGATGATTTTGCAATATTGACATTGATCTGACGATATTGACCAGGCGATATATCCCCCTCTTTGGCGGGAGACAGTCTGTTGACCACAAGGTTATGTAATTCGCTGATAAAAATTCTATTGATCGGTGAGGCCCCCACGTTCTTATCAATAAAATTAATCGCGCCTTCTACATTATTAATTTCCAACAATTGTTCGTCTACTTTGCCGGAATCCTGAATTTTCCGTTCCACCAGCTCCGCAACGGTTGTTCGATTCCCTTCGATGCGGGCGGACTCTAAGCTTTCTAAAAAATGAAAAATTTCTTTGAGTTGAAAAAAAATGTCCGGACTTGTCGTGCCTCCCAGTTCCTTCTTTCGGAGGTGATCCAGATCAATAATAAGATCCGTTAATGCAGAACCAAATTGAGGTTCGACGATCTTAATTGCAGAGAAAGAAGATTTAACATCCATGACTCAAATATTTAACATGAAATCAATAAAAATCAATTAATTTCAATACATTATATATATAGAATTTTTCTGTTATTTAACAATATGGAATCCAGACATTATCCTTCAAAATTCAGGCAAATGTCTTTGCCAAATACCAATATCATTTCATGAGCGGTATACATTCGTGGGTATGAGGAGTTTCTTACTGGCTTGAAATATCGCATCAGCCACCTTTTCGAAGCCGCGGCTCTCCAAGCTCAAACAGCTCCCCTCCGCCTCGGGGCTGAAATGCAGCGTCAAATAAGCCTTCCCCTCGCAGGCGTTGCAGGAATAGCCGACCGGGTCGAAGTCGTGCTCTTGGAAGACCTCGGCGTCACGCGGCAGCAGTGCGCGGAGCTCCGCCGGGAAATCGCGCCGTGCGAAGCCCACGAGGACCGCCTTGCGGCAGCTCCCCCACGAGGGCAATAATGCGGCGTCGCCGCCGACTTCACGCCTCAAGGAAAGCTCGGTCATCCATTCCGGAGTCTCGTATAGCGAAGCGAGGACCGCATCGTCGCCCAACTTCTCCCGCAGCCAAGGTACCAAGGCCTTCAATTCGCCGCTCCCGCAAGTGCTCAGCATCAGACGGTCCCGCCAGACCAGCAGGCTGGACTCGGCCAGCAAAAAGGCGCGGACGGCGGGCGCGCGGTCCTGCCGCAGGATGCGCACGCGGGCGACCGAGGTCAGCTCTCGCCAAAAGGCCTCGGGCTGATCCAGGAGGCTCAAGCCGGGGCGCAGGATCAAGGAGAGCTTCTTTTCCAGGTAAAGTGGCTTCATATAGTTTAGGCCGCCAACCTTTCCTCACTTTGCGAGGCCTGGGCCCACGCGACGTCTCCACGACGCAGTCGCCAGATGAATCCGTCCAGGACGTAGTGCGTCGCCTGCGGCAGCGCCAAGAGGGGGACGAGGACCGCCAACAGGGACGTGTCTTGAAGCACTGGCAGGCCTTGGAACCACGGGAACAAACCGGCCTTGTCCCGCCATAAGAGCCCGTGCCACAGGCCTTCTTCCACGTAGGCCAAGAGCCAGAGCAGTCCGAAAAATAGCGGCAAGGCCGCCAGGGCGTAGACCCCGCGCCGACCGGTCGAAGCCGGGAGACGCCGCTCCCCGCTGCTCCAAACGAGGGCGACGTAGGGAATCCCGTGGGCGACGACGTTGGTCAGGGTGAAGGCCAGATCGCCGTTCAGCCAGACGATCCCGACGTACCAGGACAAGGCAGTGCCAGCCAGCAAGAGCTGCTTGGGCCAGTTCCAGGACCGCGTCTTTCGCCAGGCCAGGATCTCCTTCACGGCGTAGGCCGCGAGGGCCGCGACGTAAAGGCCCGCCGTCGCCCGTTCTACCCAAAGCGGGAGGCCGGGAATAAAATCGCCCGAGATCAGCCAGTCGAAATTCCGCGGCAGATGGGCATGCCAGTAGACGATGGGGTAGAGGGTGGCGAGATAGATCGCCGCGGCGTCGATGGCGCGGCTGGGGCGCGTGGCGGGCTCGCGCCGGGCATAGATCCGCAGAAAACCGTACTGCTGCCGGATGAAGTGAAAGACGGCCAGATAGGCCAAGGCCGACCAAAAGAGCTTATCGTCGCTCGCGTAGAGCGCGACCCCGGCCACCCAGCACAATAGCGGCGCCAGCCGCAAAAGCGTCGCGTGCCGGGCCCGCGCCTCGGGGTCGGCGTAGGTGCGGTAGAGGGTGGCGTAGACATGGGCGACGTCGATGCCCAAAACCAGGACCAGCCAGCCCCAGAGCGGGAGCGGCGGGTCTTGGTCGAAATAGCCGCGCAGGGCGACGACCGCCAGGGCCGGCAGGACCATCGGCGCTAGGATGAAGGCGGCGTCGAAGCCCGGCGAACGGATCCAGGGAGTTGGAGGGGAAGCAGTCTTCATCGCTTTATGCCGGCACCTTCTTTCCCAGGGATTTCAGCACCGCGTCCGCCGCCGCGATCCCGCGTTCGTGGGCCTCCTCGAAGAGCGACATCCCGCTCATGTCGCTGTGCGCAAAGTGCAGGCCCGACAGGCCTCGCCCGGCGGCCGCGCGCGCCGGCCCCCACAGGAACCCAGGCTCGGGACGGATCATGCCGTGGCCCCAAAGCCAGACGTCGAGGCGCTCCGCCTCCGCGCGCAGCTCGGGGTGCGCGCGGTCGAGGTCATTCAAAATCATGTCCTGCCACTCCGCGTAGCTCCGAGCCAAGGCCGCGCGCCGCGCGGCGACGGGGGCCTCTTGGTCCAGGGGCCGATAGTAGGTCAGGACCGTCGGCCCCGGGACGCTCTTCAGCCCTTGGTGCGTGGCCACCACGTAGCCCAGGCCGGGGCTCTCGTAGAGGACGTTGTCCCAGGCGAGCGGCGCCCCCTTCCCCCGCGGCGGGCGCGGCAGGCTTAAGTTGGCGACGAGCCAGGGGGCATAGTGAAAGGCCGCCAAGGCCTCGGGCCGGGATCTTTGGTATTCTTCGACCGTATACGCGGCGGTGAAGCGCGGGGCCGCGTAGATCACCTGATCCGCCCTAAGCGCCCGAGTCTCGTCGCCCCGCGCGTCCCAATACTCGACCCGGCGGCCGGAACCCTCGGCGGCGACCTTGTAGACCACGGCGTCGCAGCGCACCCGATCGCCGCAGGCCTCGCGCAGGCGCCTCGCCAGCCATCCATTTCCCTCCGGCCAAGTCAGGACGGTATTGGGCTCGGCGTTCGCCGCCTGGCCGCGGCGCCCGGCAAAATAGTGGATCCCGGCCCAGGCGGAGACCTGATCCGCGGGCGTCCCGAAGTCGTCGCGACAGCAGTAATCGACGTACCAGCGCAGCGGCCGAGAGCGAAGCCCTTCGCCATCCAACCACTGCGCCATGCTTTGACGATCCAAGGTTAAAATCTTCGGATCTCGCGAGCTCAAATCGACCGGAATCGCGAAGGCCCAGCGGCCGTCGCCCCCCTTCGCGGCGCCGAAGGCGGCCATCTTCTCGTGGAAGCGGGCCATCTCGTCCCGCTCCTCAAGGCTCAGTCCTTCGCGCGGGACAATGCCGCTTTGCCAGGCCCCTTGGAGGAACAGCCGTTCTTCCGGCTCGGCGCACAGATAAAGCTCGTGGTAACGAGGCCGGCCGGCGGCATCGAAGCCGGAGATCACGCCCAACTCTTGAAACATCCGCAGGACCGCTTCGGACTCGGGATTGACCAGGGGAACATAGTGGGCGCCCCAGGGGTAGGCGGAAATCGCATTCTCCCCGCCGCGCGAATTACCGCCGCTTGCCTCATCCAATTCCAAAAGGACGAAGTCCTCGAAGCCGGCCTTGCTAAGCCGCCAAGCGGCGGAGAGCCCCGCGATCCCGCCGCCGACGATGACGCAGGAGGCCCGCTCGACGCGGCTGGGCGAGGGAAATCCGCCCGCGCGCAGCCGGTGCGCACGGGCCGCGTCGGCCCCGCAGATCCGCCCGGGGATCTCGCGGCGCGAACCGCCCAGGCGCCCGCAGGCCGCCAGCAGGCCCGCGGCGGCGATGCCGCCGCCGAAGCCCCGCAAAAAGCGCCGCCGGGTCCAGAGCGCCTTCATCCGCCCCCCGGATACCGAGCCCATTCCTCCTCGTAGTAGCGGACCAGGGCCTGGTTGTTGAGCTGGTTGATCTCGGTCTCCACGGGGGCCATGTCGGGCGGAAACTCCGTCAGCGCTTGCAACATGGACTCGCGCAGGAACTTTAAATCGGCCGGCAAGGCCCGCCCCGCCGCGATCTTCGGCTCAAGCTTCCCCGCCAGGATAAAGCCCCACTCGCCAAAGGATGGCACGTAGACGTGGTACGGCAGTGTCTTAAACCCGACACTATTCAGCGAGCGGTTGACGCACCAAAAGGACTTGCGCGCCACCAAGGGCGAGGTGCTCTGCACGACCGCGAGGCCCTCGGGCGCCAAGAGGCGTTCCAGCTCGCGGTAAAAGGCGGTGGTGTAGAGCTTGCCCAGGGAAAAGTTAGTGGGATCGGGGAAGTCGACGACGACGAAGTCGTAGCCCGGCGCCGCCTGCTTCGCCCAGATGAAGGCGTCGGCATTGACCACGCTAACCTTGGGCGAGCTCAGGGAGCCGCCGTTGAGCTTGGTCAAGAGCGGCTGGGTCTGAAATAGATGCGTCACCTCGGGGTCGAGATCGACCAAGGTGACCGACTCGACCTCGGGATATTTCAGGATCTCGCGCACCGCCAGGCCGTCGCCTCCGCCGAGAACCAAGACTCGCCTGGGTTGGGGGACGGCGCGCAGGCCGACGTGGACCAAGGCCTCGTGGTAGCGGTATTCGTCGCGGGAGCTGAATTGGAGGTGTCCGTTCAGGTAGAGCCGCAGCTCGTCGGACTCGGAGGTCAGCACGATGCGCTGGTAGTCGGAGCTCTTGGAGAAGACGATGCGCTCGGAGAAGGCCGCCGTCTCGGACCACTCTTGGATCCGGCCCGAATACGCGAAACCCAGCCCGAGCAGGATCAGCACCAAGGTGCCCGCGCCGCGCAGCAGCTTGGGCCAGCCCAATTGGTTCCGAAACAGATGCAGGGCCCAGAGGGCCACCAGGACGTTGAAGATCCCGAAGAGCAGCGAGGTTCGGATCAGCCCCAGGCGCGGGATCAGGAGCAAGGGAAACAGCAGCGAGGCGACCAGGGCCCCGATGTAGTCGAATGTGAAGACCTTCGAGACGAGGTCCTTGAACTCGAAGCGGTCCTTCAGGATGCGCATCAGCAGCGGAATCTCGAGACCCACCAAGGTGCCGATCAAGGCCACCATCGAGTACAGCAAGGCGCGAAAGCCCGCCACGTAATGGAAGCTGGCGAACAGGAGGGCCGCCGAGAAGCCGCCCACCAAGCCGATGATCAGCTCGACCTGGATGAAGACCGCCACCAGGTTGCCCCGGACGTATTTGGAAAGGTAGCTCCCGATTCCCATCGAGAAGAGGTAGACGCCGATGACGGTGGAGAACTGCGTCACCGAGTCGCCCAAGAGGTAGCTCGCCAGGGTCCCCGCGACCAGCTCGTAGACCAGGCCGCAGGTGGCGATCACAAAGACGGAGAGCAGCAGGAGGTAGGACATGGCCTCAGTGCACCGCCATGGCGATGATCAAGCACATGCCCAGGGAAATCGAACCGATCACGATGGCCAACGCGGTGTTATGCTCCTCGATCAATTCTTTCCAGAGCGAATACGGAGTGATCTTGTCGAATACGAAAAAACTGATGACAAAAAGCAACATTCCCAAGGCCGTAAAAACCGCCGCCGATAACAAATTTTGCAAGATTCCGTCCCATTGCATCGTTGCCTCCTTTATTTATGGCTGAAACCGTAGCCGCCGCCGGAACCCATCTGGTTCAGGGTGCGGAGAAAAAATTTCGACAGGACGAAATTCGTCCGATTGACGCCGCCCAAGCCGGCCAGGACGATCGCCCCGAAGATCAAGTATCTTTTCATAATGCCCTACTCTTCCGCAAAATCGCTTTGCATCCAACGCGTGGTATTAAAACTCCACCGGCGAAATTTCAGCCACAGGGGATAAAACCAAAGCAACAGCCCCGCCCCGACAAAATTGGACCATTGGGAGCGCTGCGGGATCAATTCGATCCGAAACTCTCCGGACATCGGCCAGGGCCCCGAAAAGGGCTGCACCGTCACCTGGTAATCGCCGTCGGGAAGGTCGGCGATCGCGCTGACCGCGGTGGCCCTCTCGGCGGCATTTCGAAACTCTTGGAAGACCCGAAAGGTATCGATGCCGGTCGGGGTATTCATCTGGACATCCAAGTTGAGATAGGGTCCCGCATAACCGCTCACCGTGGTGCGAAGCAGAAAGTCCAGCCCGCCGGCCCGTACGTGGGCGAGCTTCGGAAGCTTCCCCCCGGCGGCTTTCAGACCGGCTGCGCTCGCCACCTCTACATAAACGGGGTCTTGGCGGCCGGAGCGATTCGTCCCCAGCTGGATCAAGAGAAGCAGCAGAGTCATCACCGCCGCGGCCCAAAAAATCCGGCGGTACTTCGCGTCGTGGGGGGAGGGTTGATTAGGAGAGACTCCGATGCGAGCCGGCATCGCTTTTATGCCGAAGGCGGCCTGCACGACCTCGGGCTCGACGTACTCGCCGATGGACCAGACCTCTTCGCCGGCGTCCCACTCGCGGGAAAGCATCTCGGGCGGGTTGATGAAGTCCTGGACGGAGACGCGGTCGCCCTTCTTCACCCGCCAGTAAAATTCTCCCAGGACGTAGAACACCTGGGCCTCGCCGGTGAGGAAGAGCTGATAGGATTTATTGAGATATTGAGCTGACTTGTCCCGCCGGTGGGGCTTCTGCTTGGTGGATATGACGTAGTTCCAGTGCCCATCCGCCTCGACCAGCCAGCGGTAGCCGATGTAGGGATTGAAGAGGAGGTATTCGCGCCACTTGTATTGCCCGGTCCCGTCGGCGCGCTGCATGAAGCCGATCACCTCGTAGGTCTCGCCGTGGAACTTTCCCCGGGTCCCCAGGGGGATCAGCGGCTTAAGGCGCGTCTTCTCCTGCGCCTGGATCAGGACCTGGATCTCGGGGTTGGAGACGTCCAGGACGGCGCCGCAATGCCCGCAGACGAGGGTGATCGAGAAGCCGGGCGCGCGCCATTGGACGGCGCCGCCGCACTGCACGCAATTCAGGACTTTCGCCTTCTCACCAGCCATCCAGCTCCCTCAAGTTTTTCATCCTCAAGTCCGGCAGCTCCAGATATTCGCCGACATAGAGCCGCGCCTCGCCCGCGGCGAATTCCAAGGTGGCGAAGCGCCCGTCGGGCCCGCTGAAATCCACGCCGACGCTCTTCTCGCCGGGCTTAAGCAAGAAAGGCAGCTGGCCGGCGATGCCCTCGACGACGGCCTCGCGCCGGTCGTCGACCTGGTAGCGCTTGTTCCCCAGCTCCCACACCGTGCCCACCTGCAGTTGTTCGAGATTGGGAACCGGCTTGGGCAACGGCTCGGGCCTCGAGACCGAGTAAAAACCCTGCGCCTCCGCCAACCAGGCCTCACCCTCGTCGCCGAAGTCCATGAACCACTCGTTCCAGGCCCCTTCGGCCCAACGGCGCCGGATACGGCCGGTCAGGACGAAGGCCTTGCCGTCGCAGCTGCCTTCCGAGCCGATCTGCAGCGGCGAGTAGTCGTCCTGCAACAGGGCCACCTGCCCCAGGCTTTCGAGGTGGAGATCCTTGCGCACCAGCATCGAGCCGCAATAGGGGCAAACGGCGTAGAACAAGGCCTTCGAAGGAAATGGCACGGAGCCGCCGCAGGAGCTGCATGGGAGTTGAAGGGCCACGGTTACCTCGGAGTGGGCCTAAGCTACTTCAATCCGCTGGATTTGAAAACGAAATTGAAGGGTCCGTCACTTTTTACCGGCCGCTATGGGGCCGGTTTCGGCGGAGCGGCATTCAGGAGTGGACATCCTAGTCACATGATACGACTTGGACGGTAATGATGTTGTCTAAGATAATTTCTCCGGAATAAAAGAATTGGGTTTGAATCTGATGATCTCCGGGAGCTAGATTCAAAGCCGCGGAAAATGTCTTTGCCCAACAACCTTCGTCGCCTTTCCTTTCGAGGCCGGAACCGGCAAAAAAGTCATCGCAGGTAAAAGGCGCCCCCAAAACAGATTCGAATTTTTTTATTGGAGTACTCGTTACCTCGAGCGGTTCGCCTCCTATAACAGCATAGGTGACGGCGACAGAATTGATATCTTGCCTCATGTCTCTTACATTGTTGAAGATGCCGAAGAATGGATCGGGCTCAGAGTCATGGTCGACGATGTCGAACCAGCCAGTTTTAAGGACGTTTATGTCGCAGTTAGATATCGTGCCGGATTCGAATGGATTAACTCGCTTCACATCGCTATACGCGGCCTTTTCGGGTATCTCGACAGCGCCGAAGAGCGACACATGCTCGAATGAGCGGGTGGCTCCGGTTGAGGAGCTACTCCAGCTCGTCTCTAATTTTGCCGCGAATACCAGCGCAAAAACTAGACAAAAGGCCCCAAACTCGACGAAATCGCCCCCCTTGAATTTCGGCATAACCCCCCCTTGAATTTGAATAATAAGCTAACTTTCTGATAATTATGCGCGGTGATCACACTAGTGTAAAGATGGAACGATCTTGGCCCGGATCTTGGCGTTGAGGCAAGGCAGCCGTGAAATCGGTGAAATATGTATCTTGGGGATGACCGCCTCTTCATAGAGGCATTCCCGGAGGCCGCTCCCAGAGGACCTGGAATTCCCTCCCCTCGAAGACGGCGCCGGAGACTTTTTGCCGGAAGCTCCTGCGCGGATAGGCGCGTTCGCGGATCGCCTCCAGCATGTCGGCGCGATTGGACTGCTGGTTCTCGTCGGCCATCAACAGCACCGCATCGTAACCCGTCGCCTCGGCGACCCGGGCGAACTCGCGCTCGACCGCCCGCAGGAGATCGCGGTGGTCGATCGCCCAGGAGGCCCGCGGCTGCAGGCCCAAGACCAGGACTTCCTTTCCGTCCAAGGTCTTCTTTTGCGCATAGACCAGGCCCCGAAGGCGCCCCTCGGAGACCATCCGCACCAGCTGAAAATCCGGTCGAAAAATCGCCCTTTGCCGCTCGGTATTGCAATCCTCCGAGACGAAGGCGAAAAATCGGTCCGCTTCCGTCTTGGAAGGCAGGAACTCCACCTCGACCGGCGCCCCCTCCACGCGGCGCATGCGGGCGAGCTCCGCCGCCAGCAGCTGGCGCTGCCGGCGAAGCGCGGGGATCTCCTCGGCCTTTAGGCCCAAGGCACCGAAGGTCTCCGCCACCGAGTCCCGGTAGAACTCCTCCAAGGCCTTCAAGCCCTCGCCCAGGGCCTTGGAGCTTAGCTCTCGACCCCGCAAGGCGGACACGCGCGTCGCGAGAGCCGAGCCCTCGAGGCGATGCCAGGCGAGGAATAGACCGAAGCGCAGGATCAGCTCCCGGACCGCCGGCAGCTCGCGATGCGGCCACAACCTCGGCAATAGCCCCTCGGCGGCGGCCGACATCGCGGGGAGGCGCAGCTTCTCCCAACCCCTCGGGAAGGCTGCCTTCACCTCTTCCCGCACCGCGCGCAGCTCGGAACGACGCGCCTGGATGAGCGCGTCCAGGTCCTTGCGAAAGGCCTCCAACTCCGCCGGCTTCTCCAGCGGGGCCAAAGCCTGCGCGATCTTTCCCTTGTCGATCCGCCCATGCAGCGAGACCTGCGTCCGAACCTCGGCGCGGAAGGCCTCGGTCAAGAAAGGAGGCGGCGGCGAATGGCCTCGGATCCCCCGGCGAAAATCCTCGAAGCTCAGACCCTCCCACACCTCCAAGGCGGCGTAGGACAAGAGCAGCTGCCGCTCATTCCCCGGTTTCGGGCTTCCGCCGCGGCGAAAGGCGCTCAAATCCGTCCCCGCCGCCGCGAGAAAGGCCTCCGGCTTGGCCGCACGCAGGTAGGCCTTCCACAGAATCGGTTCCAAGGGCAGCCCCGCCCCGAGGTAGGCCGCGTAGCGGAAAAAGTCCCGGCCCTCGGCCGCCTCGTTGGAGGCCGCCAAGCCCTCCTTGGGGATCCGCTTCTCCAGGCTTTGCAAAAACCGAATCGGGACCTTCGCGAGGGCGACCTGACTCAAGGCAAGTCTCAGCAGCTCCGTCGCGGGCCTCGCCTCCAAGGCCTCCGCCATCTCGGAAAGTTGTTTCCATAACCGATCCCGCACCGCGGCGGCGGGGTCCGAGCGGAGCGCCAGCAGCCTCTCGGCCACCGTCAAGCGCTGTTCCGGCGGCAAGCCCGCCGCCAAAAGGCCCCAGGCGGCGACAGCGGCCTCGCGCGCCTCGGCGGAACCGTCGCCCAGCGCCTTCGCCATGGGAGCCGCGGCGGCCAGGCGTTCGGACACCGGGCTCTCGAGGGCCAATTTCCAAAGGGTCTGCAAGGCGGTCAAGCGCAGGGTCAGGCGACCGTCGTCGAGAAACCGGGCCGCCCAAGGCATTATCTCCGAGCGCTCCCGGGCCGAAAAATTCGCGGTCCACTCGCCCAAGATTTCCAAGGCGGGGACTCGAAACGGACACCTGGGAGCCTCCGCCAGGGCCTGCAGCCTGGCGAGCATGGCCCCGCCGTCGCCGACCGGCAGTAGCGGAAAAATCAGGCCGAGGGTCTCACGGCGCTCCCCCGCCATGCCCGCTTCCTCTTCGAAGAGCCGTCGTTCGACGACCCGCGCCACGACAGCCCTCTCCTCCGGCGAGAGAAAAGACAGGGCGCGCGGCAGGACCGCGACGGGAGAAAGCTCCAATTCGGACATCCGCGACTCCAAGGCCAGGACATGATCCAGGCGCCGCTCCGGCGGCAAGGCCTCGGTGAAGGCGCCCATGGCCTGGAAGGCCTTGGCCGGCAGCCAATCGTGATCCGCTTCGGCGACGCGCCGCAAGGCGGGCAGAAGCCGCTCGGCATAGGCCGCGGAGGCTCGCGGAGCGAAGGCCGCGAGGCTTTCGAGCGCGGCCTCGACGGATCGCTCCTCGGGGCCGGCCAGCTTGCTCTCCAGCTTGCTCAGGATCGGCAAGGCCTCGGCCTCCGGAAGTTGGGGCAGCAGGTGCCGCATCATGAGAGTGGCGAGCAAGGGGGGCAAATCGCCCTTCGCGTCGAGGCGTTTTCCCAGCTTGGCGGCCAGATAGGAAATATCCGCAGCCCGCAGCCGGGGCTCGAATTCGCCCCAGCGCTTTAAAATCGTCCAAGCGATGTCGAGGCGCGGATGGTCGAGGAGTTTTTCGACTTCGCCGCGAACGCCGGTGGCTCGCGAGGGGCGGCCCGATCCGCTCCCGAGGGAATAAGAATGCAGGGACTCCCCTGGTTTTCGCCTCGGCGCAGGAAGGGCGAACGCGAGGTTCGTCCCTACAAGATTCACGAGAGGCGTGTCTTGCGCTTGGACCCGCAGCCCCAGCTCCCGCTGAAAGGCCGAGAAGCGCCGCCCCAACAGCCGATGCCCCAGATGCGCCCCCACGCCCAAGCTCAGCATGGAAGCCAGCGTGTCGGTGAGCGTCGTCGCCCCGTCGCGGGCGGGACGCAGACCGAGGGCTTCTTCCAAACGGTGGGCGCCCAAGAGGCCGAAGAACATCGTGGACTGCGAGGTCGCGACGCGGCCGGCCCCCATCAAGCCAAGGCCGCGTGACGCCACACCGTAACGGTCGACGCCGTGCAATTTGCGAAAGGCCGCAGTCCCCGCCCAGCCGAAGGCCTTGAGCGCCCCCAGGGTCAGGGCGGCGCCGGCCAGATCATGGCCCAAGCCGGACGCTTCGGCGTGGGAAGCATCGCCAAGGCCGCGCAGGACCCGACCGGAGAGCGCGAAGACGGGAACCTCCGCCGCGTAAGCCGCTCCGGCGGCAAGCAGACGGGCGCCGGCCCCTCGGCTATACCAAGCGGCCCGCGCCGTCCCCGCCAAGCGCCCCAACGCGGCGACGCGCACCACGCCATAGACGCCGCTCCCGGCCAGCATGGGAAGGATCGCCCGCGGGTCGCCGGCGTCGCGGGTGAAATTTTTGAGCAGGAATTCGAAGCGGGGAGCGAAGGCTCCGAGGCCTTGGAGCGCGTTGAGGCGCTCTTGCGCGAGAATCCGCAGGGGCCCTTCGCGCTTGTCCCCCGTTAAGGGGGGAACGGTCTCTAACACCGCAGCATAAACATCGACCGCCGCGCTATCCCTACCGCCCGCCTCCAACCTCTTGCCCAGCCGAAGCAAGGCCTCGAAGAACAGCTCCGGACTCGACTCCCCGGCCAAGGCCGCCAACTCCCGCCGCTCGCCCTCGCTCCAACGTTCCGCAAGGTCACAGTCCAAAAGCCGGCGCACGAATCCCCGCGCGGAGAAGCCGCCCTGCTCTTCCGGGTTCGCCCCCGATTCCGACCTCGCAAAAGGCCCGAGGAGGGCCGACGAAATAAAGATGGAATTCCGAGAAATCCCCAACCGAAACCTCGGCACGGAGCCACGGCAAGCCGGCAAAGCCCGCGGCGACTCAGGACAACCGTGAATTGTTCGGGGAAAAGCTGAGAAAATGAGAACTCAAGCGCCGCCCCGGCACCCGAGCCCTCGGGCCCTTATCGCTGGGCCAATCCTAACGTTGCTATAGGAATCGCGCCCGCCCTTTAGGCGGGGATGTTCAGCGTATGGTCTTCCACGCCCTTGATCTCGGGGATCAGGCGCATCAGGTGGTTCTTGATGCCGTCCTCGACAGTGCGTTTCTGCGCGCCGCAGCCGAAACAGGCGCCGGCCATCTTCACCTTCACTACGCCCTCCTCCACCGCCAAGACCTGGATGTCGCCGCCGTCGCGTTTCAGGCCGGGCCGGACGTCCCGGTCCAAAACCTCCAGTACCCGCGCGATCAGCTCGCGGTCGACGCCCTGCACCTCGCCGGCGTCCAGGGCCTTCAGCTCGGGCTTGACCAAGGGGCCTTTGTATCCCGCCATGCCCCCCAGGGCGTTGAAGACGTGCAGAAAGCCCTCCTTCGCCAGAAGCTGCGCCGCCGTCACGCCGGTATTGCCGTTCGCGCAGACGGTCAGAATAGGCCGAGTCTTGTCGGCCATCTCGCCCACACGCATCAAAAGTTGGTTGGCGGGGATGTGCTTGGCCTCGGGGATGTGGCCGTGGCTCCAGCCCTCGTCCCCGCGCACGTCGAGGACCAACAGGCTGGGCACCGATTGGATGAAGTCCGGGACCTGTTCCTTGGGGATCTCGCTGTAGGGAAGCCCCGAGAGGACGCTCTGCGCCGTGGGAGGCAGGCCGGCCAGCATGGCGGCCACCTGCTGGCGCAGCACCTTGAGCTGGTGCTCGTGCCGGCGCTGCTGCTCTTCGAGTTGCTGGATGAGTTGTTCGACCTTTTGGGCCAGTTCTTGGACCTTGTCTTTGCTACCGAACATCGCGACACCTCGGATTGGAAAACGGGACGCTAATCTCTTGTGCTTTGGAACGCTTGTCAAGGGGCTCGCGGAGTTTGATTTTCGACCGCTAGGGAGGAGGGAGCGACCGAATTTCGGCATTCCATCATCCTAAATTATAAAGTGAGGTTTATTAAACAACTGATTGAAATATAGTTATATTATTATTCAACATAATTAAAACCATCTATTGGCAAGAGAATTGAAAAGCTCCTCCGGCAAGGAGGAATCCCTATGATCCTAAATACCATCGGAGGTTTTTTCCGCTCCATCACCTTCGGAGCGACCGCGACGCAGGCCGCCCCTCAAATCCAAAACTCACCCGCCCCCGGCGCCTCGCAATACCAATCGACCTCCGGCTCCATCCCCAAGGAGGCCCAGGGGATGATCGCCCAGGTCCGAAACCAGATCGCCCGCTCCCTCGCCCACCCCGACCCCAAGACCCTGGCTCGAATGGCCGAGGTCAACCAAAAGCGCCGGGCCAAAGGCCAGGCGCCGATCGACCTGCAGAAGGTAACAAAGCAACTCGAAGCCATCCAAGAAGACCGAGGCCTCAGCGCCAAGGAAAAGAAGCAAAAGGTCGAGGCCCTGCGCAAGGCCTTGGGGCTCTCCAAGGGCGAGATGAAGGGGCTCTTCACCCAACGCCTCGGCCGTATCTATAAAGAGGCCGAAAGATCCCTCGCCGCCTTTCAAAAGGCGAAGGAGGAGCAGCTGAAGGCCGAGTTGAAACAGGCCGAGGCCCTGCACGGAAAAAACAGCCCACAGGCCCAGGTTGTTCAAAGCAAGCTGGAGGCCCTCAGGGCCCAATTAAACCCCGAAAAGCAGCGCCTCGCCGAGAGCGGCGGCTTCTACCGCTCGCTGTACCCGGGCTTTTGGAGCAAGCTGGGCGGATTTTTCAAAAAGATCGGTTCGGGATTTTTTAAGGTCCTCGGCGGCCTCGGCGCGGCCTTGCGCTTCCTACCCGGCGTGGGCCCGCTCGCCTCGCGGGTCTTGGGCTCGGTGAAGTTCCTTTTTCAGGGATTTCGGGTCGAAAAATTCTTCAAGAACCTCGGCAAGGGCGTCATCGACACCGTCCGGGACTGGAAGAGCTTCCTGCCGATGATCCCCGGCGTCGGCACCCTCGCCTCGGTCGCCGCGACCGGGATCGAGGCGGTCCTCAAGGCGACGCGCTCTGGAGCGAAACCGTTCTAGCCGCGCGCGGCGGCGCCGGCGGCTCCTCGGCGGGCGCAACGGGGCGAGGCCCAGGCACGAGCGGCAGGCTACGGGCCGGACGCGCCAGGTCGCGCAGACGCCAGGCCAGGGGTCGCGCCTCGCCGGTAAAGTACATCAGGTCCGGCAACGCCCCCGCGACGGAGACGCCGACCTCCGGGCTTCCCTCGGCCGGAAGGGTCATCTGCCCCCATTCGGGGATGCGATTCTTCGCCATCGTGATCCGGTCGTGGCCGTCCAGGCGCGGACCTGCCCGGCCGGCGGCGAGTTCGGCGGTCGGAATGGCCTCCGCCGCGGGCGAGACCAGCACCACCCCCTGCCCCAACTTGCCCCGCACCAACTCGAGATAGCGCTGCGAGAGTCCCCGCGCCTGGTCGTAAAATCCCAAACTCAAGGACAGGCCTCCCTTCGGCAGGCGGACGGCTAGATTTTCGTCCAAGACCCGGCGCGGTGGGTCGAAGCGCTGGCGTTGGAGGGGATTGGTGTGCGTGAAGGCCCCCGCGACGTAGGCGTCGAAGGGATAGAGCAGCAGGGGGGCCTCGGCCAAGAAATCCCATTCCGCCCCCAGGGAACGCACCTCGAAGCCCTGCCGGCGATGGGCCTCGACGCTTTGCAGGAAATGGACCCGCGCCTCGGGCGAGGCCTGGGCGACAAGGCTCTCCAGGTAGACGAGCGTGGGGCGCGTCGGGCTGGCCTGATAGAGCGCTCCGGGATTTTGCAGGCGCTGGTGCGGGTCCTCGCCCGCGACCCGCGAGAGATAGCGCGCCACGGTCATCGCGTCGCGCGGCGCACGGGCCATCACGCCCACCCGATCGAGAAAGGTCGCGAAGGGAACCATGTTCCGAGTCGAAATCACGCCCGCGGGCGGCACGAAGCCGAAGACCCCCACCGCCCCCGCCGGCGCCGAGACCGAGCCGCCGGTGTCGGTGCCGATGCCCACGGCGATCGGCAGGTCGTCGCGGCCCACCGCATGGGCGGTTGCCGAGGAAGAACCCGCCGGATCCAAACCGGGCCGCCGCGGATGCGGCACGTAGCCGAAGCCGGCGTGCTGCCCCGAGCCCCCGCTCGCCGCCGCCACCATCCCTACCGGGACGGGAATCGCACCCATCTCCAGCAAAGTAGCGACGACGGGACTCGCCTCGACGCCCGCCACCCGCGCCGTCTTGCTGCCCAGCTGCATCCGCCCGTCAGCGCCTGGAAACAGATCCTTCACCGCGACCAAAACGCCCTCCAAAGGACGCGCCCGGCCCTGCTCGAAACGGCGATGGCTCTCCTCCGCCAATCGGAACAACCGGTCGCTCAGGGGTCCGCGATCGAGGGGCCGGGGGAAGATCGCCCCGTCTCGCGCGGCCGGGTGCTCGACCAAGGCCCGTAGCGCGCCGACGGGAGACATTTTCCCTTCGGCATAAGCCGAACGGACCCCGGCCAAATCGTAGCCGGCCAACGCGGATCGTTGCTCCGCCGTGACCCACCGCGCCCCTGCGGAGAAATGAACGGGCGGAGGCGGCTCCGGCACGACGGCGCCGGGGCCGCCGAAGACCTCGTGGATCTCCCCGCGCCCCTGCGAAAAGGAAAGCGGGCTCAAACTTTCCGCCCGGCGCAGCAAACGCTCCACTTGTAGGAGGTCGACGTTGGCCTGACGAATGAAGGCCCGCTCGGCCGCCGGCGGCAAGGACGGGACGCCGCGGCGCAGGCGTTCCAAGACGATTCGGCGCAGGGCGGGGTCTTGGTAGTGCCGTTCGCTCAATTCCTGGCTGAGCGCGGGGCCGAGATTGAAATCGCGATGGCCGCGTCCGGCGCGGTACAGGTGGACCGTCACGGCCGGCGAGACGTCCAGGGCCAGTCCGAAAAAGAGCGAGGCCAAGCCGGGATGCCGCGGAGTTTCTCCGCCGGACCTCCCTCCCGAGAGATATTGTTCCATACCGAGGCCAAAGCGGCCCAGGCCGACCGCCGCGGAGCCGTAAAGCAGGGTCCGCGAGGTCCAGAGGCCGCCGTGGCTCAGCAAGCCGCGATGCCAGGCTGCCAATCCCGGCTGGGAACGGGCGAACTGCACCCAGATTTCGGGGTCGTTCACGGCCCGGCGGACCGCGTCGGCGCGCATCGCGGCGACCGCGCTCGCCTCGCTACGGCCGAACCCCTGGGCCAAGGCGGCGTCGCGGCTGCTCACAAAGCTCCTGGCGCCGAGACCGAAGCTGGTCACCCCCACGCCGATCCCCAAGGCCCCGATCGCGAAGCCCGAGACGGTCAAGACGTCCTCGAAGCTCGAATGGGGGCCTCCGTCGGCGCTGCCGAACAACAAGCGCCCGCCGGCCGCCCAGGCCTCCGGCGCCTGTCGCACCAGCAGGTAGCCTCCGGAGGCCAGCAAGGCGCCGGCCACCCCGGGATGGGAGAGGACGCGCACGCCGCCCGCGGCCAGCGGCCGCAGCGGGCGCAGATAGGAGCAAAAGATCGTCGCCAGGCCCAAGACCGCGCCCGCATGGTTGACGCCGCCGGCGACACGGTCGAGGCCTTGGGTGCCCAGCATGAATTCGGCGCGGTCGCCGAAACTTCCCCGGCCGGACATCGCGTTCAGTCGCGCCCGGGCGCGGCGACCCTGCGAGCTATCCCCCGCCGCCAAGGCCAGCAGCGCGTAGGCCGCGGCGGATCCTTGAAATCTTCCTTCGCCCTCCAGTCGCCGGGCCGCCGAGAAAAACCCTTCGAGAAACAATTCAGGATCCGCCTCCGTGCCGAGGGAGAGGAACTCACCCAACGTCCCGCTCCCGAGTCTTCGCTGCAAACGGCCGCGCTGAGCGGCGGGGAGTCCCTCGACCGCCGCGGCTACCGAACCCTCCTGGAGGTTTCGTTGCAAATCCAAACCGGGGACTTGGGTATCTAGCCAAGCGGCGACGAGACGGCGGGGCTCAAGCCCGGGACTCGCGGCCCGCGGCGGGTTTTCCGCCAAAAGCGGTCCCGCGGGCGGCAATGGAAGAAAAGGACGACGTTGCGATACAGGCGGAGACAAGGCATACCCCAGGTTTGGAATTCCACACGGCACGCCTCCCTCGACAAAGGATCCCCTCCTCGAATCGGGATCCCTCGCGACATAAACGGTCCAATAACCATGCCAGGGGCCTTCCCTCGGAAAATCAGGCGCTTAGGAGGTGCCCGGAAACGACGGCCCGGCGCGGGTTTGAGCGATTGGGCAGAAAGTGGGCAATAGAGCGGGCGCGGCCTTTAGACGTAGCCCAAGGCGTGGATGATCTTGAAATGCGCGGCGCGATAGCCGGGGATCAAGGAGGACAGCAGGGTCGACCCCATCGAGATGGCGAAAGTCTGCAGGTAGATCTCCGGGCTCAACGAGATGGTGCAGATATAAACGCCCGAGGCCTGCGGGGGCTGCATGGGGATCCCCACGGCGGACAAGAGGTAACCGACCCCGGTCGCGAATAGGAGGCCCAGGCCCGAGCCCAGCAGACCCAGGATCGAAGTCTCCAAAAAGATCATCCCGAAAATGACGCCTCGGCCGTTGCCCATGGCCATCATGGTGCCGAATTCCCGCATCCGCTCGGAGAGTATCATGTTGGTCGTGTTCGCGACGCTGAAGAAGAAGATGGTGCACATGATCAGCTGGATGGTCATGTAGATCTGCCGGAGCAGCTCTTTGCTCTGCCGGTAGTACTGCCCCTGCTCCACCCAGGTAAACAGCTCCGCGGTCACCCCCCTGCCCTTCAACGCGCTCTCCAGTTCCGACTTGGCTACCTCGGTGTCGGCGGTGTCCTCAAGGAGGACCAAGAGACTGTGAATTTGATCGGGAAGACCCAAAATATCCTGGGCGGTCTTCAAATTCATCTTCATGGAACGGTCGTCGAAGTCCTTGATGAAGGTCTCGAAGACCCCGCGGACGCGCAGTTCCGCGCCATCCAAGGCGCCGGCCTTGCGTGCGGTCAAGAAATTGAGCGAGTCGCCGACCTTGAGCCCCAGGGACTGCAACAGCCCCCTGCCGACGACCACGCCGTAGGGATCCGCCGCGTCCAAATCGTTGCCCTCGACGATGTTGGTAGAAGCCATGTTGCGATGCGAGGTCTGAAACTGCCCCATGCGCTTTTCCAGAATGGGATCGACTCCCAGGGCCAAGACCGCGATGCCTGTTTCGCCGGTGCTGGCCATGCCCTGCAGCTTCAAGCGCGGCACCGCGTAGGACACCCGGGGGTTCCCCCTCAAAACCTCCTGGATCGGCTTGTCGTCCTCGATCAGAAATTCCAGCGGCGCGCGGGTCCCGTGGAGGTGATAGCCCTTGGCGTTGATCTGGATATGTCCGGTCTGGCTGTGAATGAACACCTCTCCGAAGCCCTCGATCATGTTTTGAAAGAACCCGCCGACCACGACCAGGCCGGAGCAGCCCAGCACGAGGATGGAGAGCGTCAGGAGGGCCCGGCGCTTGTTCCGGAAGATGTTCCTCCAGGCGATCATCAACAGCATAGCGAATTTTCTCATGGCCTCAGCTCCTTGACGTCCTGGACCTTGCACCGGTGCCGGATGAAATCGGCGAGGTTCTGACGCTTGAGTTTTAGGGACGCGGTTCTCGGAAATTCCTCTTTCCAAAGCAAAAACGCGGAGACCCGCATGTATTGGGGGATGCCCCGATTCCAGGTCTTGAGCGCGGCGGGGATCCGACCATTTTGAACGCTCTCCTTGGGCCGCAGCACCATCAAGAGCTGATCGCGCTCCAGGGGGTGATCCGGCCACAGGTAGCTCTTGGAGAAGACGCAGAACTCCTCGCACTCCTCAAGGCCGGCAAAATAACGCTCGACGTCCTCGGGGTAGATGTTCTTGCCGCCCTCGGTGACGATCATATTCTTGATGCGTCCGACGATCTTCAAGGTGTCGCCGTCCTCGAGGATGCCGAGATCTCCCGTCCGTAGCCATCCGTCGACGAGGGTTTCGGCGGTCAGGCCGAGTTCTTTCCAATATCCCTTCATCACGGAGGGCCCCTTCACCCAGATCTCCCCGACCCCGCGCTCGTCCGGGTTTTCAATGCGGACCCGCGTCAAATGAAGCACCTTACCGACGTTGTCGTAGGAATATCTCCCCCAGGTCGGGGCGGAGACGGCGGTCCCGGCCTCGGTGAGGCCGTAGCCGATCCCGACGAAGAAGCCCAAATCGTAAAAGAACCGGGCGAGCCCGGGCTCGACGAAGGCCCCTCCGGTCATGATCAGGCGCAGGCAGCCGCCGAATTCGTCGTGGATCTTCGCCAATAGGCGTTTGGATATCCAATGGCGCGGACTTTGGGTCAGACCTCGATTGATCGCGACCAGACCGCGCAAGGCGAGGCGTTTCGATCCCGGCAGGGCCTTTAACTTCTCCTCCAACTTCGATTTGAGCATCGCAAGCAACATGGGGACCATCGACGTGGCCGTGATCCGGTATTTTTTGAAGGTGGGGAGCAGGTATTGCGGCCTCAGCGCCCGCTGGTGGACCACTTGGGCGCCGACGTTCAGGGGATACAGAAACCCGAACACGAAATCGATGGCATGATTGGTCGGAAGGAAGGAAAAATACCGATCCTCGCTCTTCAAGCCGGTGCGGAGGTGAAATTGTTCCAGCTGGCTCAGGTAGTTCGCATGAGTCAACATGCAGCCTTTCATGGCCCCACCGGTCCCCGAGGAATACACGATCGCGGCGACGTCTTCCGGCCGGCGCTCCCGGTATTGGAAATCCCGCACGAATGCCTCTTCCCATCTCGAGGCGCCCCCCAATTCCGCCCCGGCGGGGGCCTCGGTCACGAAGGTCTTGGGGAAACCTTGCGGTAGCCTTCCCGCCTCCAGGATCTGCCGCCAAAGCGCCCATTCGACGACAAGGATCTTCGGCTCGCTGTGCCGGATCAATCGCAGCCATTCTTGCGGGCCCAGCTTGAAGTCCAAGGGCACGAGCACCCCGCCGGCCCAGAATACGCCCATGGCCGAAAGGAGCCACTTGCCTTGATTCGACATGACGATGGCGCAGCGGTCTTCCGGGGCGAATTTCCCGGCCTGCAAAGCCGCCGCGAAACGCTCCGCCTCCTCCCTCGCTTGGCGGTAGGTCCAGCGCTGCCTCTCTTCCTCGCGATCCGCCTCGATGAGGGCGACGCGCCCCGCAAAGCGGTCGCAGGCGCCGCGCAGGGCCTCGCCCAACGAGGAGAAATTCAGGAAGACTTCCGACTTATCCGCCATGCCGATTTCTCACAATTCTTGAAGGCCTTCCGTTGGCTCCGGGCGCGCCCGGACCCTTTCGGCCAGCAATTGCCGTTTGATCTTCATCGTCGCGGTGCGCGGGAACTCCTCGTCCCAAGCCAAGGCCTGACCCAGCCGTTTATAGTCGGCGAGGCGGCGGTTCCGGGCGCGGAACTCCTCGAGGACGGCGGAGACTTCGGCGCCCTTCCTGGGACGGAACAATACGGCCAGCTTTTCCTCGATCCACCGGCGCCGGGACCAGAGATAGTTCGCCGCGAACACGCAGTACTCTTCGCAGCCCGGGATGTCGCCGAGCAAGGCCTCGACATCTTCCGGATAGACGTTTTTTCCGCCCTCCGTGACGATCATGTTCTTGGCGCGCCCGGAGAGGCGCAAATGACCGGAGGCGTCGAAGGAGCCCAAGTCTCCGGTCTTCAACCAACCCGCCACCAGGGTTTCCTCGGTGAGCTCCGGGTCGTCCAAATAGCCCCGCATGACGCTCGGCCCCCGGACCCAGACTTCCCCCACGCCCAGTTCGTCGGCGGACCGGATTTCCACTTCGGTGCCGGGAACGGGCCGACCCACGGTATCGCCACGGTAGGGTTTCAGGTCGTTGAGAGTGACGGCCGTCCCGGCTTCCGTCATGCCGTAGCCGATGGAGACGGGAATGCCGAGTCCGTAAAAAAAGTCGCAGAGGGATTTTTCGACGAAGGCGCCGCCCGCGAGGATCCGGCGCAGCCGCCCTCCGAAGCGGTCGTGGACCGGCTTGAAAACGGTGCGTTTCAGGGCCTGAAGCACGCGCGGCGAGGGAAGCGCCTCGTAGAGCCGGCGGCTGAATTCGAAAAGGGATCGTTTCACCTCGGGTTGCCGCTCCAATTCCTCCTCGATGCCCTGTTTGAAGGCCTTCAGCAGCAGGGGCACCAGCGCGGTGAGCGTGATCCCGTAGCGCCGCATGGCGGAGAGGATGAATTGGGAGCGCAAGGCGCGCTGGTGCACGACCCAGGATCCGCAAAGCAAGGGAATAAGGAATCCGCACATGAAGTCGATGGCATGGTTGGTCGGGATGATCGAGAGGTAGCGGTCCTCCTCGGTGGGCTCGACCAGGTTCCCCAGCTGTTCGATCTGGCTTAAGTAGTTTTCGTGCGTCAGGAGGCAGCCCTTGGCCCGTCCGCCGGTGCCGGAAGAATAAACGATGGCCGCCACGTCCTCCCGCCGTCGCGGGACCCGGCGCAGGCCTCGGACGGGGGCTTCCTCCCAGCGGCGGGCCCCTTTCAGGACGCCGCCTGCGGAGACCTCCGTCACAAAGACCTTCATCCCCTTCCCGGATGAGCGCGAAAGCCATTCGCCCAGCTTTTCCCAGAGCGGCCGCTCGACCACCAGGGCCGCGGGCCGGCAGTGAGCCAGCAATGCAGCTTGCTCGGGCGCGGTCAATTTATAGTCGAGAGGCACCAAAATTCCGCCCGCCCAGAGAATTCCCAAGCCGGAGAAAATCCACTTCGATTGGTTGGACATGAGAATCGCGACTCGGTCTCCGGGCCGAATGCCGTGGGACTGCAGCAAGGCGCCGAAGCGCTCGGCTTCGCGGTGAGTTTCCCCATGCGTCCAGCGCCCGATCTCGGCCTCACGATCGACCTCGACCAAGGCGACCCGGGACTTCAAGGGAATGCCCGACTCGCGAATCGCCTCGCCCAGCCCCTCGTATGCGGACAATCGGAATCTCATTTCGACCCTTCGATCGCCTTGGCCAGATCCTGGAAGGTGGTCGTCTCTTTGAGAATGTAATCCGGAATCGTGACGTCGAAGGCCACCTCCAGGTCCCCCAGAAGGTCCAGGGCCTGCAGGCTGTTGATGCCCAGTTTTTCGAAGAAGTCGTCCTCGGGCTTGAGCTTCTTAGAATCGACGTGGAATCGATCCGCGACCAGCAGGATCAGCTTGCTTGTGGTTTCATCCATGACACACCTCTATGTTTGACGTTCAGGAATGCCTTTCCAAAACCTCGCGGAGCTCCGCGGGAATTTCGGGCAGAAAATTCTCCGGCTTTCGGGCGACTTTCCTCGCGGGGAATTCCGGATAGACCCGCAGGACCTCGTCGATGAAAGAAATCCCCATCTTGCCCATCAGCTCGAGCTGGCGCGGCAGCGCCTTGGCGATGTCCTTCGCGACGGCCACGGACTCGCTTTCGAGCCTTCCCAGGATATCGAGGAGCTCCCCTTCGAGGTCGGCCTCGTCGACCTTGAGCAGCAGGCGCTCGTGGCCGCGTTCCGCCATGATGTTGGTGATTCGCTCGTCCATCGTGATTCCCGCGGAAGGGACCAAGGCGGGCATCGAGGTGACGATGGCATGGTAGCGGGAGCTGACCATCAGGTCGGCCCGCCTCAGGACGCTCACCAGATCGTACATGTCGTAGTCGTCGCTGACGAAGACCGGGGGTTCCCGCCCCAAGAGCTTCGCCAGGTCCTCGCAGGCACGGCGATCCAACTTCTCCATGCCGACCAAGGCCACGAAGAGCCCGAGTTTTTCGGCGAAGGCGCGGACCGCTCCCGCGATGGCGGACAAGTAATCGCGGTATTTCTTTCGGTTCTCCTCGCTGAATTCGTGGAAATAGAAGGACTGGTAGTGCTCCTCCCGATACTCCCCCATCCACTTCAGGGCCGCGGCCTTCAGGTAACTGGGCGCGATGGGCCACCAAAATGGGTTGATCGGGCAGACCAGCAGGATCTTGCGCTTCCCGTCCCACCCCGCCTTTCGAAGGATGGCTTCGGCCCGCGTCCGGGGAGCGGCCCGGAAGGTCCAGGCGGTGTCGGTCCCCTCGGCGGTGCGGATATCCAGTCCCGCGAGGATCTTGCGCGAGGGCTCGTTGCGGCAGACGATCAGCGAGTCCGCGCAGTACTTTCGAACCAGCTCCCGCAAGTCCTCGTCCATCGCGCCGGCCTCGGCCCCGTAGCCGACGCTGAGTTTGCGCTCGCTCGCGGCGAGGCCCAAGGCCCCCGTCATGAAGGTGGAGAGGGCGTTGGAGAACTTGGATTTGAACATGCTTCCCTCGCAGGCCACGACGCCGTGGTGCCGGGGAACCTCCTCGAACAGGAATTTGGGATAGACCAGGGGCATGGGGATCTGTCGGACGCCCCGGAAATACCCGGCCGTCCGGGCCAAATCCACGCTAAGGATGCTGAGCTCGGCGTTTTCGTCTCCGAGGACGAGTCGCATCTGCCGCAGCATCTCCTCGACCCGGACATCGGCGCCGGTGTTCCTCGCCCCGACGTAGCCGGCGAACAGCAATTTCAAGGGTTGCCCCGGGCGCCAGCGCTCCCGCTCGAAACCGAGATTGAAGCGAAAGGCGGCTGCGTCGATCAGGCCTCCCATGACCGTCTGAAGCATTCGATCGGGATTCGCGCGATGCATCGCCTTTTGGATCAGGATGTTCATGAAGCGGCCTCCAAGACGGGGGGTTCCGGAAGGGGCCGATAGGGAAATTTGAAACGATGCTCCTCCGCATAGGCCATCAAGGCCTTCGCATAGACCCCGAAGCCGGGCGGCCCCTCCCCTAACTCCTCCCGCAACCGGGCATTGTCGTAGACGGTGTTTTCCACCAAATGCGGCATGAAGAATTTAAGCAGCGTGGCCATGCGCGAGAGCCGCCAATTGGGGTGACGATCGGACAGCCAGTCGCAAAGCTTTGTGAAAGGGCGCTGCAACCCCGGCAGGAAGGGCCTCCGCCCGCCTCCCAAGACCGCGACGATCTCGCGGTAGTCGAGCGAATCGGTTCCCGCGCTGAGGTGATAGACGTCGTGCTTCGGCCGCTCGCGGCGATGGAGCTCCGCGATCGCCCGGGCGACGAAATCGGCCGGAACGATGTCGATCTTCCAGGACGGATTCAACGGCAGCGCCGGCGCCTTCGCCAGCCAGGCGAAGGCCCGCACCATGTCGAACTGGGTGGTCGCCGCGAATCGCGAATCGCCGATGATGGCGCTGGGCCGGAAGGTCAGCACCGCGCCTTCCGGCAGCAGCTCGCGGGCCAGGTGCTCGGCCATTTTTTTGGTGGCGCCGTAGGCGTCGAGATCCGGCGCGTGCCACCGGATCGCCTTGTCTTCCCGGACCGCCTCGTCCCGGCGGTGCCCCGCCACCGCGACGGTCGAGACGTTACTGAAGCGTCGCAGCGATCCGCGCCGGGCCATGTCCTGGGCCAACTTGACGACTTCCAAGGTTCCCTTCACGTTGACGTTGAGGCAGATCTCGTAGGAGCGGCGATTGAGCGAGGCCGCGCAGTGGATCACCGAATCGGCGCCGCTCAGCAGTTCTTCCCGGACCTCCGGGCTTAAACCGAGGCCCTTCTGGGTGATGTCGCCGAGGTAGACCTTCATCCGGGTCCGGAACAACCGCTGGAATGTTTCATAGTCGAAATGCAGCTGAAGAGATCGCCACAGTCGCGCCTCGGCCTCCTTCGGATGCCGGGCGCGGACGAGCAGGCAGAGCGGCCCCTCCCGGCTGTTAAGCAGCTCGGCCGCCAGGTAAGAACCCAGGAAACCCGTCGCTCCGGTCAGAAAAACGGCCATCAGCGCGCCCTCCCCGCGATACGAAGGCCGGGACGGTCTCCCCGCGGTATGCGAAAGCCCCACGGCGCGCTCAGCTTCTCCACCGGCTTCCCCTCGAGGACCGGATAGCACCAGCGGCGCAGGCCCGGCTCGAGCACCTTCATGATGTAATGCCGCCAATCGATGTCCTCGGGCTTCGCCGCGAAGGCCTCTTCCTCGATTTGGTATTTCGCCAAGGCCTCGGTGACGAACCGAAAGTCCGTCCGGTAAATGAAGGGCGCGAAGACCTCGACCACCTTCTCGGTCTTCACCAAGGCCCATTTGGCCTTGTTCACCGAACTCAGGGCCTTGTTCAGGTATTCGTGGATGGCCTTGGGGCTGCGTTCCTTGAGGCCGCGCAGCGCCTCGAAGACCGCGGCCGCCGTCTTGCGCAGGCTCTCCGGCCCCAGGGGGCTGTCCTGGGAAACGGCCACCGAATCCCAACGAGAGAGGAAGATCCTTTCCAGCGGCGAGGCGGATTGCCTCCAGTGGGCGCGATGGGCGAGGTTCAGCAGCTCGAGCATCCTATCCAGCCGCAGCGGATTCCGTTGCGAGCTGCCGACCTGAATCACTTGCGAAGCGCAACCCTCCATCAGGGCCGCTCCGGCCACGGTGACGGCCTGGCAGACGTAGTCGACCGGGATCACGTCCAGGACATGGCGGGTGTTGATCGGAAAAAATCGCAGCCAAGTCCCCAAGAGGTAGGAAAGCGGCGCGCAGGTCTGCGCACCCTCGTTCCAGCCCGGAAAGGGATAATGCATCGAGCTCTCGACGACGGCGGGGCGGACCACGCTGTATTTCAAATCCCCCGCTCGCTTCCGGATCAGGCTTTCGGCCAGGCTCTTCGAATAGGTGTAGCCGTTCGGCCAGCCGTAGCCGGCGGCGCGCCGTCGCGCCTCATCGACCCACTCGGAGTCCTTCAGGCTCGCGGTCTTCACGAAGCTCAAGAGCTCCTCGTATTCCGCTTCGGCGTCCATGGGCCTGCCGTTGGGGGTGTAGTCGGGCGCCAAAGCCTCCGGCGCCATGCCCTCGCGGATATCTCCGACCACGTAGCATGTCGAGACGTGGACCAAGGCGGCGCGCTGGCACCGCTTGGCGAAGTCCACCGCATGAAGGGAGCCGGAGATATTCGTCTCCACCGCCTCCCTCAGGTCCGGCTCGAAATCCACCAAGCCCGCGCAATGGACGATCAGGTCGAGCTTGCGTGTCAAATCCTCTGCGGCCTCGGGATCGATCCCGAAATCCGGGAGCGAGACGTCGCCCTCCACGACCTCCACCCGTTCCGCCAAATAGGCCCCCAAGGCCTCGCCATGCCGGCGATGCAGGGGCTCGAAGGCATAGGAGGTCGCGACGATCTCCTCGAAGCGTTCCCAGGCGCCCGTGTCGCGCTTGCGCCGGATCAGCACATAAATTTTTTCGATTTCAGGGATACGGTCGAGCATCAAGGAAAGCCAGACCTTGCCGAGGAACCCGGAGGCCCCGGTGAGAAGGATATGTTTGCCGCGATAGGCCCGATGGATGGAAAGTTTCGGCATCAGTCCCACTCCAGGATCGGCCAATTCAGCTCCCGGGCGACGCGGAGCAGCCGCAAGTCGGGGTTGACGGCGCAGGGATGGCCCACCGCTCTCAGCAGGAAGAAATCGCCGTGCTCGGATCCGTAGGCATAGGCCTTGGCGAGATCGACCCCGGAGCGCTCCGCGGAAGCGAGCAGGCTTTGCAGGCCAGCGTAGCCCCCCATCACCGGCTCGAGAAGCCGGCCCGTCGCGAGGTCGTTTTTATATTCGAGTCGGTTGGAGTGGAGTTCCTCTCCCAATTGGAGTCGTTGCAAGAGGGGGCGGATGAAGCCATCCAAAGCGCCGCTGAGGAACACCATCGGGTGGCCTTCCGCCCTGAGCTTGAGGAAGAAATCGACCGCGTCCCGCCGCAGTCCCTCCTTGAGGACCTTTTCCAGGTACTCTTCCGTCAGCACCTCGATGCGGTCGCGACTTAAACCCTTCAAGCCGGCGTATATCCAGCGGTTGGCCAGATCCGGATCCCCCTGGCCGAGGAAAAGGGAAACGGGCATCGATAGCCCGATTTGGGCGAGCTTGAAGACGCGGTCGGAAAAGCTTTGGGCATTGGCCGCTAAATAGGCGGCATGCTGCCAACCCCCGCCTTTAAACAGGGTCCCCTCGACCTTGATATAGACCGTTCCCCGTCGGGGAGCCTTCAAAGTCGCAACGGCCTTCGCCTTGCCCATGCGATTTTAGCGATTGAACGGGTTTTCTTGGTGGATTGAACCGCCAGACCTCCCTTGGATCACCTTGCCCTATACCCGCCTGCCCCCTTTGCGCTGTCGGGTACCCACCAACACTGCTTTTCAGTATAGCTTTATCATTAGCAAAAAACGTGCCTTTGCATGGATAAGCTATTGTCGTGGCATTTTCGCAAGATAGGTCGCGGCGCTCGCAGAGAACCCCTCTCAAAATGATATTTGGGAAGAAAATTCGTCAATTTATTAACGCAAGGGGGCTATTTCTTCGGTTTCAGTTGGTCTCGAAGCGCAGCCAGGGAGGCGAAGGCATTGTTGAAGACCGGACGAGGCGCGGAGGGCCTTGAGCCGCGCGGGGGCCCCTGATCCCTCCGGCCGCCGCCGCGTTTCCCGCCGCGGGGCGGACGCCCCTCGCCCTCCGCGCGGCGCGGTCGCGGGGCCGGGCCCTCGAGGGCCTCCTTGATGGAAAGCGAGATCTGATTTTTCTCGAGGTTGACTTCCAGAACCTTCACTTGGACGCGGTCGCCGGGGCTGACGACTTGCGAGGCGTCCTTCACGAATTGCCGGGCCAGCTGCGAGAGGTGGACCAGGCCGTCCTGATGGACGCCGATGTCGACGAAGGCGCCGAAATTGGTCACGTTGGTCACGATGCCCGGGCAGATCATTCCGGGCTTCAGGTCCTTCACCTCATGGATGTCGTCGCGGTAGCTGAAGGGAACGAAGGTCTCGCGCGGGTCGCGGCCGGGCTTTTCCAGCTCGCTTAGGATGTCGTCGTAAGTGAAGGCGCCGACCTCTTCTTTGAAAGCCGAGTCTTGCCTGATCGCCTCGGCTCCTCCGCCGGTCAGGTCGCGCAGGGATTTGCTGAGACGCTGCGCGAGGGACTCGAGCACGGGATAGCGCTCGGGGTGGACGCCGGTGTTGTCCAAGGGATTCTCGGACTCGGGGACGCGCAGGAAGCCCGCGGCCTGCTCGAAGGCCTTTTGCGAAAAACGCGGGACCTCGAGCAACTCTTGCCTGGACTTGAAGAGCCCCTTGATCCCCCGATATTCCACCACCGCCCGGGCCAGGCCGGGGCCGATCCCCGCCACGTGCGCCAAGAGGTGCATCGAAGCGGTGTTCAGGTTGACGCCGACCTGGTTGACGCAGGATTCGACGACGTGCTCGAGACTCTTCTTCAGGCGGTTCTGCGAGACGTCGTGCTGGTACTGGCCGACGCCGATGCTCTTGGGATCGATCTTGACCAGCTCGGCCAAGGGGTCCTGCAGGCGACGCGCGATCGAGATGGCGCCGCGCACCGTGACGTCGAGCTCGGGAAACTCCTCGCGCGCGACCTCGCTAGCGCTGTAGACGCTGGCCCCGGCCTCGCTGACCATGACGACGGGGATGTCGCTCACGCCGTTTTCTTTTATCGTCTTGCGGAGGAAGATCTCGATCTCGCGGCCGCCGGTGCCGTTGCCCACCGCCACGGCGCGGATCATGCCGGTTCCGAAGAGCTCGAGCAGCGTCTTCTTGGCGCTTTCTTTGGCCTCGTCCGTGTTGTGGTGGATGACTGTGTGGGAAAGGAATCTCCCGGAATCGTCGACGACGGCCAGCTTGCAGCCGGTCCGGATGCCGGGATCCACGCCCAGGACGGCCTTGGGTCCGAAGGGCGCGGAGAGCAGCAGCTTGCGCACGTTGTCGGCGAAGACCTTGATGGCGATCTCGTCGGCCACGGCCTTCAGGGCCTTGTGGACCTCGCTGTCGATGCTGGGCTGGACATGGGCCTTCAGGGCCAGGCGCGCCGCCTTGCGCAGGACCTCGGCGCCGGGCGAATCCGGCACCGTGAGCGCCGCCGCCTCGAAGGCCTGCAGCAGTCCGGCCTCAAAGCCGCTGTCGCCGCCGTCGGGCTCGGGCTTCCCGCCGATGCTGAGCGAGAGCTCCTCCTCGATCCAACCCCGGC